>OHUS01000045.1_pt1 | contig 58048 bp, 40 predicted proteins | sample 1579311 | NCBI WGS metagenome assembly OHUS01 (sample SAMEA3882538, study PRJEB24775) | human gut metagenome | biome: human-associated habitat; feature: intestine environment; material: feces | place: Netherlands | collected 2009/2010
CTTCGGTTATACTATGAGACATAGAGGGAGCCTCCTTGTTATTTTTTGGTTTTGGGTTAAACCTATTGTAACAAATGCTCTCTCTTTTTTCTTTTTATTTCTGTAACATATGTTTTATCACATTACACCAGCATCCGTCCCGGCACGTTCCTCCGCCGCCATTCCGTCCGGTCACCCGGCCGGTAAGAGATGTCTTTTGTAACACTATTTACACAAAACAGTAAGTTTTTCTTCCATTTTTGTTTCTTTCCGTAAAAATTGAAAAATCCTTTGACAGGAACGGAGAAACCAATTACCATGGGAACAAGTTCCCAAATCGCATGGATTTCACGGCATAACCGCTTTCGCCATATTTCGCCTTGTTGTGGAGCGGAGCGGATTGTGCGGGAACGCAAACACTTTATCTGACTCACTAACAAGGAGGAATGTCAAATGAAACTCAGAAAAACCATCGTATCCCTCGTAGCCCTGACCATCCTGGCCCTCGGTGCCGCCGGTTGCGGCGGCGGTGACAAAAAGGCGGCCGCCCCGGACGGCGGCGGCAAAGTCATCAAAATCGGCGCCACGGCCGGCGCCCATGCTGAAGTGGTCCACGCCGTAGCGGCGGAAGCCAAGAAACAGGGTCTGGACGTGAAAGTCGTCGAATTCACGGACTACATCACGCCTGACAAGGCTCTGGCCGAAGGCAACCTGGACCTGAACGCCTACCAGCACGTACCGTTCCTGAACAACTTCAACAAACAGAACAACACCAAGCTGGTCCCCATCGGCAATACGATCCTCATCCGCCAGGGCATCATCAGCAATAAGGTACACGACCTGAAGGCCGTCCCCGACGGCGCCACCGTCGCCATCCCCAATGACCCGACCAACGGCGGCCGCGGCTTACTGCTGCTGCAGCAGGCCGGACTCATCAAGCTGAAGGACGGGGTCGGCTACAAAGCGACGCCGAAAGATGTCGTGGAAAATCCGAAACACCTGAAATTCAAGGAACTGGAAGCAGCACAGCTGCCCCGCAGCCTGGACGACGTCGACCTAGCCACCATCACCATGAACTACGTGCTCAGTTCCGGCATCGATGTCAAGAAACAGGGCCTCTTCTGGGAAAAGAAGGACGAACCCCTGGCCGTCATGGTCCTCGCAGCCCGCGAGCAGGACAAGGACCGCCCGGAATTCAAGAAGATCGTCGCCATCTATAAATCCGACGCCATCAAGAAATTCATCGAAGACAAATTCCACGGAACCATCACCTCCGCGAACTGATCCCTGACGGACCGGACCGCGCTGGCGCATTCCGCCAACACAAAAAGGAGCTGTGTCAACCGGACAAGGTTGAACGCAGCTCCTTCTTTTTGTGCCGTTTTCCGCAGCCGGGCGTCAGATGTCGAACACCTTGCCCGGATTCAGGATATCCTTGGGGTCCATGGCCCGCTTGATGGTCTTCATGATGGCCAGTTCCCCTTTGGGCGTGAACTCTTCCATGTATTTCAGTTTCTTGGCGCCGATGCCGTGCTCGCCCGCCAGGCGGCCGCCGACACTGTAAGCATAGCGGTATACTTCCTGGTGGAACGCTTCCACGTTGCGGTCCCATTCCTCATCGGTCATGTTGACCTTGCACAGCACGATATGCATGTTGCCGTCGCCTATGTGGGCGTTGATCTTGACCTCGAAAGGATACTTTTCCCCGATTTCCATGACCTTCTGAATGGCCTTGCCGATGCGGTTCACCGGCACGACCACGTCATCCGTCAAGGACACGCTGCTGATGAGCTCTACCGAAGTCTGGCAGTTGCGCCGCATATTCCAGATGCGGTCGTCGGCTTCCAGCACATCGACGGCGCCCGATTCCTCGCAGATTTCGCTGACCGTCTCCATCTTCGTGTCGACCTCGTCTTCCGTATAGGTCTCCACCGTGATGATGACGTAGATGCCGTCCTCGTAATGAGGGACATCGTTGTATTTGCAGTAATCCGCCGTGCCGCGCACATAGGAATTGTCCATGTACTCGAGGCTCGTCGGATTGACACCGGCCTTGAGCAGCTTCGGCACCATGTTCAGCGCCTGCACGGGGTCCGTATAGACGGCTAAGATGTCGAAGCGGTACGGCGGCAGCGGAATGAGTTTCACCGTCACCTTCGTCACGATGCCCAGCGTGCCTTCACTGCCGATGATGAGCTGGTCCAGGCAGTAGCCGGTCGTGCATTTCTTCAGATTGGCGCCCACCGTCGTGATTTCGCCCGTCGGCGTCACGATCTCCAGGGAATAGACCTGGTTGCGGGTCACACCGTAGCGCACAGCCTTCAGGCCGCCTGCGTTGGTCGCCATGTTGCCGCCGATAAGGGAACTTTCGGAACTCGACGGATCGCCGGCATAGAGGAAGCCGTGCTTTTTCGCCTCGTTCTGCAGGTCGATGGTACGCACGCCGGCTTCCGCCGTCAAATACATGCCTTCCTCATCGACATCGAGGATCTTGTTGAGACGCTCCATGCAGAGCACCACGCCGCCGCAGACCGGAATGGCTCCGTCCGCCAGGCTCGTGCCGCCGCCGCGCACCGTGATGGGGAACTCGAATTCGTTCGCCAGCTTCACGATGGCCGCGATTTCCGCCGGGTTGGCCGGCATAACCGCCGCCTCGGGCATGTGGAAATACCGCGGGTTCGATTCGTAATCCGTCTGATACTGCATCAGGATATCTTTATCGGTTTTGACATATTTATCGCCCGCAATGGCTTTCAGTTTCGCGATGACTTCGGGAGTGACGGGGTTATAAGTCCGCATGGTGAAAATCCTCCTGCAACACAAAAATTTGTTTCATTTTAACATGATTTCAGCCATTTTAAAACCCCAAACAAAAAGACCGCTGCCTTCCGACAGCGGTCTTTCGATTGGAATTATTGGATTGAAATAGAAACACCGTGAGGTTTATCCGGATTCATAGCTTCTTTCAAATCCTTTAAACTGGTTTTCAAATCCGTATCGTTCTTCACTTTCGCCGCAAATTTCGTTCCTGCTGGAATAGAGACATTTTTCCCTTTCATAAGAAATCCGCCCAGAAGAGAGACCACAGCTGTAACAGCAATCGCCCCACCGTCAGATCCTGCCTGTATTTTTCCCATGTATTCCAACGGAATATCCACACCATTGATGGTGCGTACTTTATCAATACTAAAAATCAGCTTACCAGCTCTACCGAAAAAGCCAGAACTGGTAGCCTCAGTCACTTTTCCTTCCACTTCTGCCCCGGCAGGGACCACAATGACATCGTTCAAAATTAAGTTATCCATCATTTTGAGATGAACTACATCGCCAGTTCTTGTCGTTTTAGAATGCAATGCTGTAACCAATTCAACATTTAATTGTGTACCACCTGGAATATACGCTTCTCCAGGAGGCATTTTCGAGATTTCTTCCTGCGCCATTTTTGCTTTCAGACGTTCCTTAAAAGACAACGGCTCCCCATTTTCCGTTGTGGCCGTTTCCTTCTGAGGATGAATCTGTTCCAACTGCGGATCTGCGTACGCAGGTGCAGCTGCTACAAAAGGTGCAGCAAAGACCGCAGCACTCAGAACGATTGACAGAATTTTTCCCTTTTTGTTTTTCATTACTGTTCCTCCCATTCTTAATTTTTTATCCCCTATAAAACGAAATCCAACTTTAAATTTATTATATCGAATTACCTGGACAGGACATGTCACAAGCAAAAGAACCTGGTCTCCTGCTCAGCAGCAAACAAAAAGCCCGCTGCCTTCCGACAGCGGTCCCGTTGCAAAATCCTCTTGACACCGGCCCTGTATGTCTTTATAATGGACTTAAATCCGATATACAGGATTTTTCCGATATATCGGAAATGCATTTTTCTAAAAATCCATTTCATAACGAAATGCCGGTTGTCCGGCAGGAGCTCATCATGAACATTCAAAGCATTGCGGAAAACCTGAAGGAAATCCGCACCAAGAAACAGCTTACGCTCGAAGAAGCGTCGCGCCTGACCGGCGTGTCCCGGAGCATGCTCTCTTCCATCGAAAAAGGCGATGTCAATCCGACCATATCCGTGTTATGGAAGATAGCGGCAGGCTACAAAGTCAAGTTCACATCCCTCATGGAAGACCACAGCGCGCCCTATCACATCATCCGCGCGGACGATGTCCAGGCATTGAAGGGCGGAAACGGGAAATATTTTAACTATCCCGCCTTCCCCTTTGCGGAAGACCGGCTCTTTGAAACCTACCGCATCCGCATCGACCGCGGCGGCCACCTGGAGGCCCAGCCCCATATGCCCGGTACGGAGGAATACATCACCGTGTTTTCCGGCAAAGTCCGCATCACGGCCGGACAGGAAACAGCGGAACTGACGGAAGGCGATTCCATCCATTTCCTGGCCGATGTCCCCCACTCCTACGCCAACGCGGGTACGAAGACCGTATGGCTCTCCATGCTTCTGTATTACCGGCCGCTCTGACGACTGCTCATTGAAGGAGGAAAAGATTTATGTATTCTTTTGCTTGCGATTACCTGGAAGGATGCCACGAAGATGTCCTGAAGGCACTCTCCCGGACCAATATGGTACAGGCCCCCGGCTACGGCGCGGATCCGTTCACCCAAAAGGCCACGGAAAAGATCCGGCAGCTCTGCCGGGATGACGCGGCGACGGTCCACTTTGTGACCGGCGGCACGCAGGCCAACCAGCTGGTCATCGACACGGTGCTGCAGCCCTACGAAGGGGTCGTGGCAGCCCTGACCGGCCATGTGAACGTGCACGAAGCGGGCGCCATCGAATTTTCCGGTCACAAGGTCCTGGCCCTCCCGTCCGCGCGGCACGACGGAAAACTCGCGGCGGCTGACGTGGACGCTTTCGTAAAGGCCTTCTATGCCGACCCGAACCACGAGCACATGGTCTTCCCCGGCATGGTGTACGTTTCCCATCCCACGGAATACGGCACGCTGTACACGGCGCAGGAACTGCGGGAACTCTCCGAAGTCTGCCACAAGCACCACATGCCCCTCTATCTGGACGGGGCGCGCCTCGGCTACGGCCTGGCGGCTTACGACACCGATGTCACCCTGCCTCTGCTCGATGAACTCTGCGACGTCTTCTACATCGGCGGCACAAAGGTAGGCGCCCTGAGCGGCGAAGCCATCGTCTTCCCGCGCGGCGTGGAACCCAAACACTTCCTGACCCGCATCAAGCAGCACGGGGCCCTGTCCGCCAAGGGCCGCCTGATCGGCGTCCAGTTTGCGGCCCTGCTGGAAAATGACCTCTATTTCCGCATCGGCCGCCATGCCATCGACATGGCGCGGGAAATCCGGAAGATTTTCGAAGAGGCCGGCTGCAGCTTCTTCATGGATTCCCCGACGAACCAGCAGTTCGTCATCCTGGAAAACGAAGCAATACAGAAATTGTCCGACTACGTGGGCTTCGAATTCTGGGAACCCTACGACGAAAACCACGCGGTGGTGCGCTTTGCCTCGAGCTGGGCCACGACGCCCGAAGGCATTGAGGAACTGCGCAAGGCCGTCGCCCTCTGCCTGCCCCGGAAATAAGGACGCAGCGGCGCGGATGTATAGAAAGGAAGGACAGCAATGAAACTTGTATTAGCTCAGGAAAACGATTTTGCAACGGCCATGCAGATGATCAACGACGCCAAAAAGTACCTGCATGACTGCCGCGTCGACCAGTGGCAGAACGGCTACCCGGACGAAGACTGCATCCGGGCGGACATCCGCAATCACAAAGGATATTTCGCCGAAGAGGACGGCCGCAAGATTGGCTACCTGTGCATCGACTACGACGGCGAGCCGGCTTACGCGCACCTGAAGGGCACGTGGGGCACGGCAGAGCCTTACGTGGTGGTACACCGCATGGCCTTCTCCGCCGGCATGCGGGGCAAGGGCAGCAGCAGCGCCGTCTTCCGCCTCGTGGAAGAGCTGAGCCGCCAGAAGGGCGTCCGTTCCTTCCGCGTCGACACCGACGACGATAACCACAAAATGAAGCACATCCTGGATAAAAACGGCTTCACGTACCGCGGTACCATCTGGTTCGACAACAGCGTGAAAATCGCCTACGACAAACCGTTATAAACCGTTATAAGGACAAAACAAAAGGGCTGGCTTACGCCAGCCCTTTTTTATGTGCCAAATCAGAAACGCCAGTTGATTCCGGCCCGGACGTTATAGGTCCGGCTGAAGTCGTGGCCTATGTACCGCTCGGCATCGAGATACAGATACTGCTCCTTGCCGCTCTTTATGCTGCAGCCGAGGCCGATGGCACCCCAGGTGCCCTTCTGGCTCTCTTCACTGCGGTAGATGCCGCTGTCATAGCCCTCGCTGCTGAACGAACGGGAGCAGATATCATAGCCCTCCAAAAATTCATGCAGCAGGCTTGCCTTTACGTACAGTTTGCTGTCCTGCCGCGGATCCAGGTGCTTCACCAGGTCGAAACCCAGCCGCCCGACGAGGCTCCAGCTGTGGTCGGCAGAAACATGGATTCCTTCGGAATCCTCATACGCGTACCCGCCTACATACGAGAACTGCAGCTGGGTCTGGGGTACCCAGGACCACGATTCGTCCAGCTTGTTCTCCCGCCCGTATTCCGTCGACAGGTTCACCACATTCTGGCTGTACTTTCCGTCGTAGCGCATTTCCGAATGCCGGTCCACGGCACTGTACTGGGTCCGGACATGGTGGAACTTCAGATAATTGTCCCAGTAACTGTGCGTTCCCTGCTTCCAGGCCGGTTTCCGGGCCATCGTTTCCGCAGCCGGATAAAATTCCTGGGTGTCGTACAGCGCCGCGGTCATGTCCCGCACCTCAAGGTCGCCGCCGTATCCTTCAAAGCGGCCCGTTTCCTTGCCGTACGCCAGCGCGGCCCCGAACCGGTGCTTGTATTCGGCGTCCTGGCGGACAACGGCGGTATACCCCAGCTCGTACGTGTTGCCGTCCACCTCGCCGGCACCGTCAATGCCCAGATTGCGGTACTTGAAACGGAGCCATCCGCCCTGGTCTGCCCCGGACGTGAAATACTGCGTTTCGCCCGTCCGGTTCGTGAACGTGTCGAGGTCGTTCACATACCGCCAGACGATGTCCGCCGCCTTCTTGGGCGTATGGGCACCCTGGTCGATTTCCACCTTCTCCTTTTTGACGAGGTAGATATTCGTGCCTTCCTCGCCGCCGTATAAATCGGCTGCCGTATCCTCGGACGGTTTGTTACCGCCGTCGTAGTTTTCCGCTGCCGCCGGGTCTTCACTGATTTTCCGGTAATTGACGATCAGCGCGTCGTTATAGACACCGTTCGAGGCATAATAGCGGGTTCCTTCCTGAAAGCCGCCGCCGGCATTCCGCACCGTGGCGAAGCGGACCGCATCCCCTTCCTTCATCTGGTGGTTGAGTGCCGAAATATTCTTGATATGCAGTTTCTGCTTATCCGACGTCCCGTTCACGGCATAGAGCATATCGCTGGCATCGTGGTTCCGGTAATCCAGGTCCATGGCGTAGGTGTGGGAGCCCGTCACCGTATCGGCTTCCAAGGCGTCCCCTCCGTTGCGGAAACGGACCGTGCCGCCTTCCCCTGAGAGCAGCGTAATATGGGAAGACGCCGCCATGTTCCACAGGGCTTCATCGTTCAGGGAAACCTGCAGCGTTCCTGCCTCCGTCCCCTCGTAGGCGGACGCCTTTCCGTTCCACACCGCGCCGCCGGCAAACGTCAAATCGACGGTACCTTTGTCTTTCGCCGCCGCATCGCCGTTCAGATAGGAATCATCCGTGGCAAAGACGGCTTCTGCCTTGCTGCCGTCCCCTTCGGACTGCACCGGGCCCGTGACCTGTTTGGCCGTCCCCGTGTCCATTGCCGAAAGGAGTCCGCCGTTAGAAACCATAAGCGCCCCTTCCGTTCCCGTAAGGATTGCTCCTTTTTCGAAGGTCACCGTGCCGCCCGTCGACTGTACCGCCTTGGAACCCAGGACCGTTGCGTCAGAATGCAGCGTCACCGTACCGCCGGTTGCATCAATGCCTGTTTCCAAAGCGCCGTGCACGGCATTGCCGTGGCCGTCCAGGGCATCGCCGCCAATGCGGATGCCGCGCGCTGCCGTAAGTTCGATAGTTCCTTTATCGCTAAGGATGCCGCTTCCCATTTCACCGGTAATCGTAGTAGTGCCGCCGCTTTCAGAAGTAATCGTGCCGCCGTCATTATGGATGACCGCTGTTCCGTCATAATGAATGGTATTTACCACATCGACGTCCGCTCCCGCATTCATCTCAACAAGCGCGCTGCCGCTGGCATACACGACATCTTTATTCATAAAGGTAGGACTGGAAGGTGCTGTATCCCACGTCCACAGTTTGATATTCTTTGCAGCTTTAAACCGCTGCTGTCCTTCTGTACGCGCTTTGACAGCAGATGCGGCAGCATTCACCGTAATCGAACCATCACGGCTTTCAAACAGCGCATCAGCCTTCTGGTTTACAGCCACGCCGATAGAATTTACATCGACGGTAATATCTCCTTTTATATCGACTCTCGAAATGCTGCCCCGGTTTGTCACAAAACCGGGAAAATAGTTGGGCTGCGAATCCTTACTGGATAGCGTCAGCGAATTGCCTTCCAGGACGAGCTCGCCATCATATCCGGAATTCATGATTTTGTTGGTGCCAGCATGTCCTGTATGCAGGTTGATATGATTTGCATTCTGAATCTGAATGACGTTATTCTTTGTCTGATTTCTTTCATCCAGTATACCGATAATGACATAATTGCCGCTTATCGAAAAATTATGTCCCTGCATATCCAGACGAATCGTATTATTTTTAGCCCCATGTGCCATTCCGATTGTATAATTTCTGGGATGCCCTTCCAGCACCGTAACATCCGACGTGGCTTCGGCCGCAATCGTCTTTCCGTCTTGTCCGGCGCCGTCCAGATTGGCGAACGAATCGTTCCCCAAGCGATATTCACCGCCAATCTTAACCACTTCGGAACTTGGGTTCAAATAAGAAGCCTCTGCCTGTGGTTCCGAAAATGCAAACGGCACCGCCGTCAGGAGCTGCAGCAGCACCAGCATTTTTAAGCGTTTGGAAACCCCATATCTTTTCATATCCAATCGCCTCTTCTCCAAAATTACCACTTATATTATAAGCCTTCTGAAGACTTTCTTAAAGCAGGCAGTATTCAGGATGCGCCAGCCCGTTTCCAATCGTCCCTATAGTCTTTGAAACAAAGCAAAAAAATAACGGGTCCTGCTTTCGCAGAACCCGTATTTTTCATGGTGGCCCCGGAGTGATTCGAACACTCGACCTTTTGGTTCGTAGCCAAACGCTCTATCCAGCTGAGCTACGGAGTCATGTACTGTTTTTCAACAGCAAGATAATTATAACTGAATGGGAAACCCTTGTCAACAACTTTTTCATTTTTTTGCGGGTTACCCGATCCGGACCGGCGTAAACCCGTTCGTATCGCAGGAGACCAGGCGGAATGTGCAGCCGCCGCGCTGTCCCTGAAAGACCAGGCCGGCGCCTTCTTCACCGTGGATATGGCCGAAGACGCAGCGCCGTACGCCGAATTCTTCAATCAGGTCGTAAAACGGCGAGGCTTCGTCCGGTGCGTAAAAGGGCGGATAGTGCAGGGCCAAAATGATGTCACTGTACCCTGCTTCCCGCGCCGCTTCGAGGGATGTGCGCACGCGCAGCACTTCGTGGTCCAGGATTTTCTGGTCCTTGGCGGGGTCGAAATTTTCGCAGCCCGGCAGGATCCAGCCCCGGCTGCCGCAGAGGGCCGCGGTTCCCGCTTCCGTTTCCAAAGGCTGGAAGCTGTTGCGCAGGAAGGTGAAGGCCCCTTTCGTGGCTTCCGTCATTTTCTTGACGGAACTCCACCAGTAGTCATGGTTGCCTTCAATCACGGCTTTGTGTCCCGGCAGGGCCGCAATGGCCTCCAGGTCGGGCAGGGCGTCAGACAGCTTCATGCCCCATGACAGGTCGCCGCACAGCACCACCCAGTCATCGGGTGTCACCGTGGCGGTCCAGTTGCGGATCACCTTGTCCCGGTGGTCCCGCCAGTGTTCGCCGAAAATATCCATGGGTTTTTGGGGCGGCATTCCGGAAAAATGCAGGTCCCCGATGGCATATACCGACATGTCGTCCCTCCTTTCCTGTATGTGTGTCCATTGTACCAGAAACGCGGCCGCGCCGCGCGCTTATTTGCCGTAATAGCGGGCCAGTACATCGTCCCACTGCTCGTTGATGGCCTCGGCCATGAGCCGTTTTCCTTCGACGCCCACGTGCAGGCCGTCGATGGCGAGGCTCGTCGGCAGGGGCTGGTTTTCCGTGAACTTGGTGTACAACTCGATATGGGGCTGCGTGCGGATGTAGGCGTTGATCTTCGCCAGTTTCGACATCCACGACGGATCCGTCGGCTCGTTGAAGGCTTTGGCAATGTTGTCCGGATTGATGGGCGGAATGGTCAGGAAGACCGGTTTGATGCCGTTCTGTACGCATTTCCGGCGGATGGCGTCCAAATCGTCGATGATAGAGCCGGCCGAATAGGAAGCACGCAGACTGTTGGACCCGGTCATGATGATTAGATATTCCGGATGGAAGGGCAGGACATCGTCGTCGAACCGCGCCAGCGTCGCTGCGCTCGTGTCGCCGCTCTGGCCCAGGTTGATGGTGTCGAATTTCAGGTAGGACTGGTAGTCGTACTCCCAGTCTGACGGTGCGCCGGACACGCTGCCGCCGCCGTGGGTGATGCTGTCGCCCAGGGTGCCTACCGTATAGTGTTTCAGGGGATTCGTTTCAAACTGCTGGGGCGGGCAGAACACGCCGAGGGGGTTACCCTGCGCGTCCAGGGCCCGTACGCGCCAGTACATGGGCTGCGTCGATACCTGCTTCTGCGGATCGTACAGGTCGAAGTGGGTGCTGTAGGCCCGCTCAATCACCTTTTCCGCCGGCGCCGGTTCCGCATCGGATGTGGGCAGGGAATTCAGCACTTCGATTTCGTACTTTTCCCCGCCGTTCACGCGGATCCACTTATACACCTGGTTGATGGCCGTCGTGCCATTGTGGTGCGGGTACACTTCGGGCGCCACCGGGCCGGCTGGCACATTCTTTGCCCGGGCCGGCACGTAGGCCCCGTTCTTTTTGGACAGGCCCGCCTTGGCGCCCAGGTCCGTGTCTTCCAGCAGGTTGCGGCCGTTCATGGGAATCGGGTAAAGGACCGGTTTCACTTTCGGGTCCACATAAACCCGCCGCGGCTGCGAAAACTCCGTCGTCGGCTGCAAATCCAGGTTCAGGGCCCGCACCTGCCACTCGAAGGAATTCCCCTTGAAATCGGCCGGCAGAATCACATTGTAGCCGTTCACATAAATATGCTGCGAGGAAAAGAACACCTTGCCGTCCTGCATAAGGCGCAGTTCGTAGGCTACATCGTCGCGTACCTTGTGCCAGCGCAGGAACAGGTTCAGGCCCGCCGGGTCCGACTTGGGATAGTCGGAAATCGGCACAGGCGCCGGCATCAGGGTCACCGGGGCCGCCGCAGCCGTCCCGCCCTGGCCTGCCGCCTGGGCACGGCACCGCGTGCAGGCAAGGACATTCCAGAGTGCCACGCCGCCTGCCAGCACTACGCCCGCCAGCGCCACGTGGAACCATTTCCGATGGAACAGATTATACATCGTATCTCTCCTTTGCTATACAACCGTTTGCGTAAAAATTATAGCACGAATCGCGCCGCTGTGTTATGCTTGTTTCTGATAGACAGTCATACACCCGGCACATACCAAGGAAAGGAGCATGCCTTATGCGCGCAGTCGTAACCAGAGTGAAAGATGCCTCCGTCACCATCGGCGGCAAAGTAAACGGACAGATCGGACAGGGCTTTTTGGTCCTGCTCGGCGTCGGCCCCGGCGATACGGAGGAAACGGCCCGGAAACTGGCGGACAAAATCTGCCGTCTCCGCGTGTTCGAGGACGAAAACGGCAAAATGAACAAGAGCCTGGAGCAGGTCCAGGGGTCGCTCCTCGTCGTCTCCCAGTTCACGCTGTACGCGGACCTCAAGAGCCGCCGGCCCGGCTTTTCCCACGCCGCTGCCCCGGATCTTGCCCGGGACCTGTACGAAAAGTTCCTCGGCTTTTGCGCCGACGCCGGCTTTCCGCCGCAGCACGGCGAATTCGGCGCCGACATGCTGGTTGCATCCGTCAATGACGGACCCGTTACGCTGCTGTTCGATACGGATGCAATGTAAAACCGCATAAACGAAAAGGCAGGGATTGTTCTCCCAAGGGCGGTTGTCCGAGCGAAGCGGGCAGCGCCCAGGGAAACATCCCTGCCTGTTATTTTATGTTCGGGTTCTCAGTCCTGGATTCCCGGAATCTTCGGGAGCTTGTCCATGCTCTTGTGCAGTTCCTCATCCGTGGGGATATAGTCGTGCATCGTGCCGGCCGTGTAGGATTCGTAAGCCGTCATGTCGAAGAAGCCCGTGCCGGTCAGGCCGAAGAGGATCGTTTCCGAGCGGCCTTCCTCTTTGCAGCGCAGGGCTTCCTGGATGGCACCCCAGATGGCGTGCGCCGATTCGGGAGCGGGCAGGATGCTTTCCTGGCGTGCGAACAGGGTGGCGGCGTCGAAGACCTTGGTCTGCGTGACCGATTCCGCTTCCATGTAGCCGTCATGATACAGCTTGGACAGAATCGGGGCCATGCCGTGGTAGCGCAGGCCGCCGGCGTGGATCGGGGACGGCGTAAAGGTGCAGCCCAGGGTATACATGCGTGCCATGGGCGTGATTTTGCCCGTGTCGCAGAAGTCGTAGGCGTAACGGCCGCGGGTCAGGGACGGGCACGAAGCCGGTTCCACGGCCACGAGGCGCGGGTTGGCCTTGCCCTGGATCTTGTCGCGGGCGAAGGGGGCGATGAGGCCGCCCAGATTGGAACCGCCGCCGGCGCAGCCGACGACGACGTCCGGATATTCCCCGAGCATTTCCATGGCCTGGGCGCTTTCCAGCCCGATGATGGACTGGTGCAGCAGGACCTGGTTCAGCACGGAACCCAGCACATAGCGCACGTTGTCGCCCTTGACGGCCCGTTCGACTGCTTCGGAAATGGCGCAGCCCAGGCTGCCCGGGTTCGCCGGGTCTTCGGCCAGCAGCTTGCGGCCTGCATCGGTCGTGTCACTGGGGCTGGCGATGACTTCGGCTCCGAAGGTGTGCATAATGGCCTTGCGGAAGGGTTTCTGCTGGTACGAGGCCTTGACCATGAACACGGTCAGGGGCAGGCCGAAATAGGCGCAGGCTTCCGACAGGGCCGTGCCCCACTGGCCGGCGCCGGTCTCCGTCGTCACGCCGTTCAGGCCCTGCTCCTTGGCATAGTAGGCCTGGGCGATGGCGCTGTTCAGCTTATGGCTGCCCGACGTGTTGTTGCCTTCGAATTTATAGTAGATCCTGGCCGGCGTGTCCAGGGCCTTTTCCAAATTGTAGGCCCGGCATAGCGGCGACGGACGGTAGTTCTTGTACATGTCCAGCACGGCGCCCGGAATGTCGACGAAGCGCGTGTCGTTGTCCAGTTCCTGATGGGCCAGCTTTTTGCAGAACACCGGATACAGGTCTTCTTCCACGCACGGTTTGCCCGTGGCAGGATTCAGCATGGGGTCCGGTTTTTCCTTCATGTCGGCGCGCAGGTTGTACCAGGCCGTCGGCATCTGGTCTTCCGTCAAATACAGTCTGTGGGGAATCTTAGCCATTGTTACTCTCTCCTTTGTAACATCCTTGTAGGGCCCCTCGTCTGGTTGCCATTTCTCTACGGGACCACTAACAATCAGCTTATACTATCCACCACATAAATGCAAGCCTTATTCCTTCACCGCTGCCGCAAAATCACGGCCGAACTGATCGCACTGCGCCAGGTGTTCCTCATCGGGATTCCACATCATGCGCAGGCCGTCGTTGACCATGGTGAAACCGGATTTCTGCAGCGATTCCGTAATCTCTTTCGCCGCCTCGCCGCTCCAGCCGTAGCTGCCGAAGGCCGCAGCCTTCTTCTTCTTGAACTTGCAGCCGTGGATCAGCTCCAGGATGCCGGCCGTATAGTAGGACACGCCGTAGTTGATGGTCGGCGAACCGACGACGATGGCCTTCGACTTCATGACTTCCGTCACGATATCGCTCTTATCCGTCTTGGCGCAGTTGCAGACCTTCACCACCACCGACGGGTCGGCTTCCTCGATGCCCTTCACGATGGCTTCGGCCATGTGGCGCGTCGAATTCCACATGGTGTCGTAAATCACGGTGATCTGGTTTTCCTGGTAATCGGCCGCCCAGTCCGCATACAGTTTCAGGATCCGGCCCGGATCTTTGCGCCAGATGATGCCGTGGCTCGGACAGATCATCTTGAGCGGCAGGTTCAGCGCCAGGACTTCTTTCAGTTTGCGCGTCACCATCGGATTATACGTCATCACGATGTTGGCGTAATATTTCATGGCTTCGCGCAGGGCCGCGTCCAGATCGCACGTGTCGTCGAACAGTTCTTCCGACGCAAAGTGCTGGCCGAAGGCATCCGTACTGAATAAGATGTCCTCGCCCGTCAGGTAGGAAAACATGGTGTCCGGCCAGTGCAGCATGGGGGCTTCGATAAAGTGCAGCTGCGTTTCGCCCAGGTCCAGTACATCGCCGGTCTTCACGTTGACGAAGTTCCAGTCCTGGTGGTACATGCCGCGCAGGATCGCCTCGCCCTTTTTGGTGCAGTACACCGGCGTGTCGGGAATTTCGGCCATCAGCGCCGGCAGGGCGCCGCTGTGGTCGATTTCGTTGTGGTCCATGACGATGTAGTCAATCTGTTTCAGGTCGATTTCCTTCTTCAGGTTGTCGACGAATTCCTTGTCATAGGGCTTCCAGGCCGTATCGATCAGCGCCACCTTCTTGTCGCGGATCAGATAGGCATTGTAGGAAGACCCGCGGTGGGTAGACAATTCGTGTCCGTGGAAAAAGACCAGCTCCCAGTCGATTTTCCCCACCCACGTCACTTTGTCCGTAATCTTTTTGCCCATGGCAGACTCCTTTCGCTGCCGGATTGCCCGGCATCATCCTTTTCCTTACAGGTCCTTCGCCTTTTTCTCCATGTTCAGGTCAATCAGGCCCGACGCATACGGACCGATTTCATAGGGCATGAACATGAAGTGGATATAGCCCTGCTCGTCTACGTAATAATTCTGCGGCAGCTTCTTCAGCCCGTGGAAATCGGGATAGAAAGCGTCGTTCATCGCATACTTGCTGGTCAGCAGCTTCTGATTGATGGCCGCCAGCGTAAAGGCCTCTTTATCGGCCGGACGGACCAGGTCCTTCCACTTCAGCAGCTTTCCCGTTTCCGCGTTGAACGTGAGCCCGTCCTTGCCATACAGCGGATGCGCCGCATGTTCCGCATAATAATAGTGGTACAGGTTCAGGCTGAGATACTGCCCATTGTTGCATTTGACCTCGTAGCCCAGGTCGTTCGACTCATTGCCCGCGTCAGGCTTGCTGCGCCGGGAAACGTAGTTCTGGGCGAACTTCCACGCCCGCTCCGACAACTCTTCCGAAATCTCCTCGGCCGCCTCGGAACGCTGCGCGCTCATCACCCAGGGATAGACGATCTTGCAGACAAACCCCTTGGTGTTGCGGCCGTACTGGCCGGACAGTTCCACAATCTCAAAGGGGCGCGATGTCACTGTATCCGCCGCTGCCGCAAAGGACACGGGCAGGGCGGTCAGGCCGGCGGCAAGCGTTGCGGCGCACAGCCAGCGGGAAAGGTGCAGACGGTGGAATGGATTCAGTACAAGCATCATTACCTCCTGATAACTAACCATTGAATACGTTCGATAATTCTCCCGTTCTCCCCTGTTTACCGGATAATTATACTTATACTATACCATATTTTCATTCATTATATCTGTCGCGGCGCCGCCGGGACAACAAAAATTTTCCCAACAGATGATTTCCGGCACCAAACGGTAAGGAGTACCGCGTTAACTTGCTATAATCAGAAAAACAAAACGCCCTTTCCGGGGCATATCCGCTGCGATATGCCGGAAAGGGCGCCGCTATTTCACTTAAGAATCGTATTTATTTGGCCGCGGCCAGCTGCCGGACCATGGCCTCGAGGGCCGCAATCTTCTTGTTCTGGGCATCAAGCTGGGCCTGCTGGGCTGCCACCTGGGAACGGAGGGTCTGAATGGTTTCCGTCTTCATGGCTTTGGTCACTTCCGATGTCCGGCCCAGTTTGAAGCTGACACCGGTACCGATCATGTTCTCGCCGTTGCCGAAGCTGCCGCTCACGTTGTACATGACGCGTTCTGTCGGGCGGTAGAAGGCACCGACGGCCAGACCGTTCGCATCCCGGTAATTGCCGAAACCGGCGGCAAAGGAAAGCTTGTCATCGGGGTCGAAGTCCAGCGGATGGAGGGACGCCATGGCGGCCGAGCTGGCACCGACCCGGTTGATTTTCGTATCCAGCCGGCTGATGCGGTTGTTCATGCCGTTCGTGTATTCGTACAGCTGCCCGCCGTTGACGGCATCCTTGGAGCCGGGGGCCACTTCGCCGTCCGCCACGTTCGTGATTTTATGGTTGTGCATGTCGATGCCGCCGTTATTGATGGTCGGACCGCCATTTTTGATGGTGACACTGTCCACCTGGATGTCGGGATTCATCTGAATCTTCAGCTCTGTACCGTCCGCCTTGGTGATCAGGTTCGTGCCATCGCCGACCACTTTCAACACATCGGTGTCACTAAACCTGGTCTTAGTACCGTCCTGATCGCTGATGGTGGTATAGGTACGGATGTTCAGCGGGTTCCCGTTATCGATGCTGCCATCGCCTCGCGCCGTGGCATACCGCGGTCCGTGCTGTTCTTCTTCCGCATCCGTCGTGATAACGACTTCGTTAGTGCCTGTATTTTTGCCTTTCAGGTTGGCACTGATGGTATAGGTGCCGTCGTCCCCTTTCACGAGCTTGATACCGTCCCCGGCCTTGATGTTGACGGCACCAGATCCGGTGCCGGCTTTTTCAGCCACTGCCCGGAGCTGGGCCACGTTGACGGCATCGGTCATTTCCGTACCGGCTGCCACGCCCGTAATCTGGCGGGTGATGCCCTTTGCAACATCCCCCACGGAAACGGCCCCTGCCGTGGATTTCCAGGCATTGCCGCCGCCGATTGTCACGCCAGCCGGAGCCCAGCCGGTGATGCCGGCCTCCGTATTCGCAATGGAACCATAGCCAAGGGCCACGCCGCCTTCCTTGCCGACATTGGCATTGTAACCGAGAACCGTGGCTTTGCTCACGTTCAGTTCCGTTTCGTCTTCTGCGGACCCAACAATAACGGAATTGCTGACTTTGGTCAGTTTGCGTTTGTCCCCGATGACCTGGCTGTCTTGAACGCCATTCAGCTTATCTTGGAACCCTAGCGTAGTAGCGTGGGTGGAATCCGTAACTGTCGTATTGAAACCGTCAAGGAATACATATTCGCCTTTATCGATTTTATTGTTCACGCCAAGGATTTGGGACCGTTTGGTGTCCGTCACCTGGTTGCCGCCGCCGATAACCATAACCGCGCCGCCACTGCCTTGCTTCCGGATACCGTCGATGAATGCACCCTGCATCTCCGTAACGGTTTTGAAATTCTTATTGCTGGGATTGTAGATGCCGGATTCATAGGAACCCGATACCGTATTGCCTGCACCCAGCACAATGGACCCGTTGCTCTTCGTCACCTTATTCGCTGTACCCGTAATGACGTTGGACACACCGGAATAAAGACCGCCTTGCATCGATTCATTGGAATTCAGCGTACCGACTACCGTTGCAAAGGCGTTCTTAGTCGAGTTACCCAAAGTATCCCAAAAGTCTCTTGCTTCATACTGGCTCGACTGGACATTATAGCTGCCGATTGTCGTGGCATATCCGCCGCCAGTATAGGAATTGGTTCCCAACGTCGTTGACGCTACGCCGAACTGACGCAGCTGCTTAGCCGTTGTATCCCCGATGGCGATATTGTTCTTTTCCAGCGTATGATCCCCAATCTGGATGGATCCGGTGCGTGCATACGTATTGGCGCCAATGGCATACCCGGACGGAAGATTCTTTTTCGCATCGGTATTATTGTGAATATGATACCCGGTCAACGTTGTACCCAATTTTTCTCCAAAAGACAGCAGTGATTCCTGCGTGCCGCCGCCGATAAATACGACAGCATTATTGCCGACCGCGATATTCGTACCATCGTTTTGAGGAGAAATATCGTATTTTACCTGTGCTCCTTCACCCTTAACAATATCATCACCCGCCAGCGCCGTCTGGAACGGGCCGGCCAGAAGAGCCGGCAATACAAGGGCCGGCAAGAGCCGTTTTTGGAACAGTTTCCATTTTCTCATTTGCATTTCCTCCTGTGTTCATTTGCCGCATGGCGCGATTTCCGTTGCACGCGTGTTGCTCCCCAAAACATCCAACCCATGCGTCGTAATCCAATGCCCATGATAGCAGAAGAAGGAGACATTGTAAACAAGAATCCATTCTAATAGAAAGACGAAACACGTTGGTTCATACAAATCCAACGTGTTTCCAGTAACCATGTTTTGTTTTTGCGAAAGAGGGCGTGTTTGTGCCGACAGACCGGGATAATTCCGTACACGCCGGCAACGGGCTATGCCCCATTATTCCGTGCGGTGTTTTTTGAAGAAATCCAGTGCCACTTCGGGGAACATGATATAGCTCAACAGGTCTTCTTCACTGGCATCGGGGAATCCCTGAACGGCCAGTTTGGCCCGCATGGCGTCCACTTGCGGCGGAATATCGTCGGCCGGACGGTGGTCGATGATGGTGGCATCGCCGAGGATGCGTTTCTTGATTTCCCACTTGATGGGGCCGGGCGTGCGGCCGTATTTACCGCGGACCAGGTCCTTGACTTCCCGCGGAACCATGCGATAGCGGCCCAAGGCGACGTTCAGCACCGCCATGGTGCCCACAATCTGGCTCGTCGGCGTGACCAGGGGCGGATAGCCCAGTTCCTGACGCACGCGGGGCATTTCCTCCAGCACTTCGTCCATCTTGTCGGCAATGCCGATCTGCTTCATCTGGTTCATCAGGTTGGACATCATGCCGCCGGGAATCTGGCTGACCAGCACCTGCGGATTGATGTTCAGGTTCGCGTTGAGGTTGAAGATCTGCACCAGGTCCGTGCGGACTTTCCGGAAATGGGCGGCCAGCTGACCCAGCAGTTTCGCGTCCAGGCCCGTGTCACGCGGGGTGGAGCGCAGGGCGGCCACAAAGGATTCCGTGCAGGGCTGGCTCGTCAGGCCGGAGAACGGGGAAATGGCCGTGTCGATGATATCCACGCCGGCTTCGATGGCCTTCAGGTAGGTCATTTCGCCGAGGCCCGTCGTGCAATGGGTGTGCAGTTCCAGCGGCACCTTCAGCTCCGCCTTCAGGGCCTTGACCAGTTCGTACGCCGTGTAAGGCAGCAGCAGGCCGGCCATGTCCTTGATGCAGATGGAGTCGGCGCCCATCTCTTCCAGCTGTTTGGCGATGCGGACGAAGTCCTCCGTCTTGTGGTAGGGACTCGTCGTGTAAATCAGGGTTCCCTGCGCAACGGCCCCTTCCTTTTTCGTGGCCCGCATGGCCGTTTCCAGGTTCCGGACGTCGTTCAGGGCATCAAAGATGCGGATGATGGTGACGCCGTTCTCGACGCTGCGGCCGATGAAATCCTCCACCACGTCGTCGGCGTAATGGGAATACCCGAGCAGGTTCTGGCCGCGCAGCAGCATCTGGATTGGCGTTTTCCGCAGGTGGCGCCGCAGCGTGCGCAGCCGCTCCCACGGGTCTTCGTCCAGGAACCGCAGGCACGCGTCGAAGGTCGCGCCACCCCACGCCTCGATGGCATGGTAGCCGACCTCGTCCATGATATCCAGGACCGGGAGCATATCCCCGATCCGCATCCGTGTCGCGGTCAGGGACTGATGCCCGTCCCGCAGTACCGTTTCCGTAATCTGTACCGGTCTGTCGTTCATAATGTCCTCCCCGGAAATCGCAACTATAGAACGCTTGAAAATTTCTGTTTCTTATCTTGTATACAGTATACATGAATTTGGGTGAATCCGCAAGAAAAGGAACGGCCGTACCAAGACAAAACGGGCCGTTGCAAACGCAACAGCCCGTTGAAAGGGTTCTCGTTCCGTATCAGAAATTGTACCGGAATCCGACGTTCCACTGCCAATCCTTGTGGAAGTCGCTGCCGGCGCTCCGTTCCACGTCGCAATAGAAATGGGTTTCCCTGCCCGTCTGGAAGGCCGCGCCCAGGCCGTAGGTGAACCACGTGTCACTGTAGTCCTGGTCGATGTGCACCCGGCCGCTCGCATCGGTCATCGTGACGCCCGCGTTGCCGCCGAATTCGTGCATCAGGTTGGCCTTGGCGTAGATGATGCTCTTCGGTCCCACATCCTTGCCCAGGTTGAAGCCGATGCGGCCGACGGCGCTGTGGATGCCGTCCTGGTGGACGCGTACGCCATTGCTTGTCGTGTAGCTGTCGCCGTCAAAGTAGCCCAGCACCAGCTGTGCCTGCGGCTCCACGTACCAGTGGTGCTTCAGGTCGTTCTTGCGGCCGTATTCCGCGCTGAGGGAGACGCCCGTGTTGTCGAAATCGCCCTTTACCCGGTCCCCGTTGGAACCATAGGCCGTGTATTCGGACTTGTAGACGCCGACCTTGGCAATCAGGTCCAGGTAATGTTTGCTCTTGCGGATATCCGTGCTGTACACGCTGAAGGCGCCGCCATGCAGGTCGCCGCTGCCCCGGTGGTACGACGTGTCACCGTCGATATAACTCAGGGAGAAGCCCGCGTACCTTGTTACCTTGTCATCGCGCTTGGCAATGTCGTCGTAACCCAGTTCATAGACCTGGTACTTGTTTTCGAAACCGAACTGGCCGTTGCGGCCGATTTCCGTTCCCTTGATGCGGGCCCAGACGCCCTTCTCCTTCTCACCGTTATGCCGCAGTTCGCCCATGCGCTGCAGCAGCTTGTCCAGCTCCGTGCGCCACGTATGGTAAGCCGCCCCGTAGGATGCCGTGCCGCCTTCAATCGTCGGCGTGGGTTTTACTTCCGGATCGACATGGTACATCCGGTCCAGATACCAGTCCGTTTCATATCCGTCGGTGCCGCTGTCTTTGTGGGCCAGATCATACCGCGTGTAGAACAGCGTGCCTTCCCGGTCTTTGCTGGTAAAAGTACCGTCACCGTTGACCGTGGCAAGGACCAGGCCGTTGCCTTCCTTCGTATCGCGTCCCGGCACGTAGTCGTCTTTCTGGTAGATGTCCAACTCCTGGGTTCCGGTAAAATTGCCGGGCACGTAGATGCGGTCCGCTTCCATGCTGCGCACATCGATGTTTTCCTTGAACGTGCCGCCGCTGCCGGTAAGGTTCCTGGCGTGCAGCGTGCTGTATCCGTTCTCGTCAGCACGCATATCGACGGTACCGCCGTTGTTCACATCCAAATTGGTAACGCGGGAGTTATCGGTCATTTCCCAGACCGCGCCATTGTTGAATTTAAAATTCAAAATGCCAGCGCCGGTCCGGTTGTAATAATAAGACCAGCCATGCAGGGAAGAAGCGGAATTCGTAAAGTTCATGTTGATCAATGCGTCCGCGCCTGCAGATTTACCGCCGTAAGAATAAACGTTTCCCGCGACTTTCAGCGTCTTGCCCTGGTCGCTGCCGGCATCGTCACTGTTGACATTGATGGTCGCCGTATCCGTAGAGGCAGAAGCCAACGCCGCATAGGAAGGTTTATCGTCTTTTCCGATAGCGGTGATTGTCATATGATCGGCATTCAGGTTGACGGTATTTCCTTTCTGCACCGTGACATTATCTCCCCCGGAAGCAAGATTAGACTTGCTTCCATAAGCATAAATTGCGACTACATCTCTATGTTTGCTTTGAGACTGAATGTCCAAGCGGGAGCCGTCCATGTTGATATGCCCGTTTGCATATACGTATAATGCGTTATTTTTCAACCAGGTTACCGCGGGGTCATCCGAATAGCTGGTAATGCTGGTATTTTCGGCATGATTGTTGACTGCACCGTAGTTCCAGGCAAACAATCCTCTTGCAAAGCGGTTGTTGTCGCCCTCTGCTTCGGTTGCCTTGACATCAATAGAAAGGTTCTTGACTTTATTGGTAAAGTTGACATCCCCGAGCTGGGTATACACGCCGGCAGCACCGGACTTTCCTTTGCTTGTTACGGTGATGTCCGTTGTCGGACTGTTAAACTGAACCAGTTCGTACGGAGTTGCGGATACACTGCTGTCTCCAAAATAAGGCCCCTGGGCATTTACGCCCCATAATGACATTCTGCCATTCACTTTATTTTCGGAAGTGACCAGCAGTTTGGTTTCCTTGCCGTTAAAAGTGACGTTCCCTATTTTGACCTTGACCGCTGTTCCGTTGATATTGCCATGTTCATTGAGCGTCGTCGTAAGATACGCATTGCTGTTAAACACGGCTTCTGCGGCGTGATGGACATCCAAGGCATATGCCATCGTTGTAACCGGAGCATCAGTCGCAGACTGATAAGAAGCCGTAAGATAGGTGTTTTTGTTGTTGAAGACCACGCTGGCATTGCGTTCGTCAGCGGCATAGGTAACGCGCCATCCTTCTACATATAATCCGTACGTATCAGGATGACTACGAGTGTCGGGAGTCCCGTCGAATAAGCCGGTCAGACGAATGGTATCGCCTTCAAAGCGGACCTGTGACGGGGTAATTTGTTCGCTGTCATTCTTGGTGCCAAACACATAGGCACCGGCACTGGATAATCCCGAATTGACTCCGTTACCATTTTTCTGGGTAATGCTCAAATTCCCTTTTGCATTGATAACCCGCTCGGCATTGTTTTTCTGGGAATAAACAGAAATACCACCATTTGCCTCGCTAGGTTCTTCCGTTCCTGTAAACATAAATTCCAGCCCGTCTTTGAAGTTGTAGGTGCCGTCTGTGGTCCGCCATGTCACGTTGGCCGTATCCGTCACTTCCACAGGATCACCCGCTTCTGCCTGCGGCAGAAGGAAAGGCATTGCACCGGAAACACTCAAAAAGATGGCCGTTGTCAAGGCAGCCTTTTTCATCAGATAATGTCGGTTGTCTCGCATTTTTTGTACCTCCCAGGTATGTTGCCCCCAACACAAAAATGCAAAGCAAAGTGAATTATTTGATTTCCAGCCTTTTATCCCCATGCCTCTGATTATACCCAATAACTTTATATCTATCAATAAGGATTTTTATTATTTGTTATGCCAGTTTTGTAACGATGTCCCATTTCGTATCCCCTATCCGTCTACTCCTTTATTTTGTCTTTACAATGCGTGGTTTCGCACATAAAAATCCGGTCCGGGCTGCGATAAATCTTCGCGGTCCGGACCGGATCTGCCTCTTTCCCTTCCCTATGCTTTTGTATTTACAAGTTCTTACATTATAATTCCTCTAGCGTATTTACTTTTTACGTTCCGGAACGAACACCTGGCGTCCGGCCTTCTGGTTCTCGGCGCGGTTGATGGCGCAGATGATGCCCAGCAGCGAGGCCACGACGATACCGTTGTGGATGCCGACGCCGTAAATGCTGCCCCCGTCGGGTTTCTGCAGATGGATATAGCAGATGGCCCGCGAGTTGGAACCGCCCGTGATGGCGTGTTCATCGTAGTCGATGAACTTGTAGCCCGTGATGCCGACCTGTTTGAGGGCCTGGAAGAAGGCGTCGATGGGGCCGTTGCCCTCGCCTTCCACTTCGCAGGCGACGCCGTCGACGGCGATTTCGCCGGTGAAGGTCGTGCGGTTCGCTTCCTTCTGGGCATCTTCGTCGCTGTAGTCGAAACGGCGTTCCAGCAGTTTGTATTTGCCCGTGCAGTCGATGAACTCATGCTGGAAGAGGTCCACAATCTGCTGTTCGTCCAGCTCGTCGCCGTAGGCGTCCGCCGCGGCTTTGACGACGTCGCCGAATTCCGGCTGCATGGCTTTCGGCATGCGGTAGCCCTTGGCCTGTTCCAGGACGAAGGCCGCGCCGCCCTTGCCGGACTGGCTGTTGATGCGGATAATCGGTTCGTACTGGCGGTTGATGTCCGCCGGGTTGATGGGCAGGTACGGTACTTCCCAGTATTCGCAGCCCGTGTCGCGCATAAAGTCGAAGCCCTTCTTGATGGCGTCCTGATGGGAGCCGGAGAAGGCCGTGAAGGCCAGTTTGCCCGCGTACGGCTGGCGGGGCGGAATGGTCATCTTGGTGCATTCCTCGTAGACCTTTGCCACGGATAAGATGTCGTGGAAATCCAGTTTGGGATCGACGCCCTGGGTATACATGTTCAAAGCCACGGTGACAATGTCCAGGTTGCCCGTGCGCTCGCCGTTGCCGAAGAGGCAGCCCTCGATGCGCTCCGCGCCGGCCAGCAGGCCCAGCTCGGCGCAGGCCACGCCCGTGCCGCGGTCATTGTGCGGATGGAGGCTGATGATGGCGGCTTCGCGGTCCGGCAGGTGCTTGATGAAATATTCGATCTGGTCGGCGTAGGTGTTCGGCGTGCACATTTCCACCGTCGCCGGCAGGTTGATGATGACGGGCCGTTCCTTCGTGGCGCCCAGGGCCTTCATGACCTCGTGGCAGATGCGGACGGCGAAATCCTGTTCCGTGCCCGTGTAGCTTTCGGGCGAGTATTCGTAGCGGATGTTCATGCCGCTGCGGGCCACTTCTTCTTCCGTCAGCCGGCGGATGAGTTTCGCCCCTTCCACGGCGATGTCCACGATACCGTCCATGTCCTTGCGGAACACGATTTTGCGCTGCAGCGTCGACGTGGAATTATAGAAATGGATGATGACGTTCTTGGCGCCCTTCACGGCCTCGAAGGTCTTTTTGATCAGCTCGGGGCGGGCCTGGACGAGGACCTGCAGCGTCACGTCGTCCGGCACCAGGTGCTTTTCAATCAGGGTGCGGATGATGTCGTATTCCGTTTCCGACGCGGACGGGAACCCGACTTCGATTTCCTTGAAGCCGATATCGATCAGCGTCTTGAACATGCGGAGCTTCTCGTGCTTCTGCATGGGTGTCACCAGGGCCTGGTTGCCGTCGCGCAGGTCGACGCTGCACCATACGGGTGCCTTGTCGATGACGTGGTCCGGCCAGTCCCGGTGCTCCAGATGAATCTGATGAAACGGAATGTACTTTTTGACGGGTTGATGCATTTTCCTCTCTCCTTACTCCTGGCGCAGGTTCTGCCTGCTTGTTCGGGATTGCTCCCTTTGCTAACTCTCTTGCCCTTAGAATCGCAATGAAAAACTCCCCGCACCTTTTCTCTCTAAAAGGGGCGGGGAGATAGATTCCACGCTGTACCACCCTTATTCAGCCGGGTTTCCCCGGCCCTCTCAGCCTCCAACAAGGCCTTTACCAGTAACGCGGTTCGATACGTCCTGCCCTAAACGCAGCCGTTTCAGGCAGGCAGCTCGGGGACCAGTCATCCATATGGCTGCCGCTGCCGGTTTGCACCAACCACCGGTTCTCTGAAGCCCTGCAGGCCATATCTTTTTCCCGTCATCGCCTTTATGCGGTGAAGATTTTCAATTGATGAACCTAGTATAACAATTTCACATGTGAAAGTCAATTCTTTGTGGAACGGATACGGACAATCCTCCTCTTTTTTTGCGGAAAGTGTAACATTTGACATCTTTCCAGACAATTGACGAAAGCCGGTGTTTTCTTTATACTGGAAGTAATCAAAAGAAAGGAAATCTGTATGGAAGACGCTGCTCTTACTGTCTATATCATCGCCCTGTTCGCGCTGCTGTGCTGTTCGGCCTTCTTTTCGTCGGCCGAAACGTCCCTTACGAGCGTGAACAAGATCCGCCTCAAAAACATGGCCCGCAAAGGGGACGCCCGGGCCCAGCTGTGCCTGAAGCTGCTGGACAACTTCGATTCCGTCCTCTCGACGATCCTCGTGGGCAACAACATCGTCAACATCGCTGCCGCGTCCATCGCCACGGTGGTCTTCATCCAGCTCATGGGCTCCAAAGGCGTGACCGTGTCGACCATCGTCACGACGGTCGTCATCTTGATTTTCGGCGAAATCTCGCCGAAGAGCCTCGCCAAGGAATTCCCCGAAAAGGTTCTTCTGTGGGCCTGCCCGGCCCTGCTTTTCCTGACCCGCGTCTTTACGCCGGTCAACTTCTTCTTCAACCAGCTGAAGAAGGCCCTGAGCCGCCGCATCGCCGGCAAGAAGCCGGCCCAGGGCATCACGGAAGCGGAGCTCAAGGTCATGGTGGACGAAGTCCAGTCGGGCGGCACCATCGACCGCGACGAAGGGGACCTGATCAAGGCCGCCATCGAATTCAACGATGTGCGCGTCAAGGAAATCCTCACGCCCCGCGTCGACATGATCGCCTGCAACATTACGGACAGCAACGCCGAAATCTACCGGCTCTTCTCGTCCCACACCTTCTCGCGCCTGCCCGTGTACGATCTGGAGGAGAACAACCTCATCGGCCTGATCCACTCCAAGGATTTCTACAACGCCTACATGAAGGATCCGAAGTTCAAGCTCAAGACGATCCTCAAGCCCATCGGCTACGTGCACCGCTCCACCAAGGTGTCCGTCGTCCTCAAGAACATGCAGCGCCACAAACTGCAGATGGCCGCCGTCATCGACAGCTACGGCAGCGTGGCCGGCATCGTCACCATCGAGGACATCATCGAGGAACTCGTCGGCGAAATCTGGGACGAGCACGACACGGCCGTGTCCGTGTTCCACAAGCTGGGCAGCCACAAGTACCTGGTGTCCTGCGACTCCAGCTCCCGCAACGCCAGCCTGCGCGACATGTTCGAGTACATGCGCCTCGACTTCGATCTATACGGTCTCGAAAACCAGCCCATTGCCGGCTGGGTCATCGACTCCTTCGGCCAGATTCCCCAGAAGGGCGACACCTTCACGTACCAGGACCTGAAGGTCGAAGTCAGCAAGGTCGACCAGAACCGCGTCAAGGAAATCATCGTCACCCACCTGCCACAGCCCGTGGAACCGCACGATGTCTAAGCCCCGCGGCCCGCAAATTCAACGCAAAACAAATCCAAGCTGCAACCGATGGGTGCAGCTTGGAATTTTTTTGTCCGTTTTCGGTTTTAATCGGCCAGATCCGGCTTGTCATGGGAGGCCAGGAAATTCCGGATGAGCTTGCGCACCCAGTCGGCCACGATGATGGTCAAGGCCGTCACGATGACGACGCCCCATTCCTCTTTGTTCAGCGGCGCCGTACGGAGCACGCGCCCGCCGAACCAGGTCAGGGCCACCTGGATGACCACGATGAGGGACATCACGTACAGGAAGGCCGGGTTCTTCGTGATATGGTCCAGCAGGTTCAGGCCGTCGCTGCGCACGTTGAAGGCATTCGCCACGGCCATGAAGATGTAGGCGCAGAAAAAGCCCGTATAGGTGTAGATATGGTCCGGCGCGCTGCGGAAGAGATGGTCCACGGCCGGGCTCTTGTAGAAGAGGATGGCCATGGCCGTCATCCACAGGCCGGCCAGTGTCAGCGTCACGAGCATGGACTTGGAGACAAGGGGTGCCGTGCGCTGTTTCGGCGCCTCGTCCATGTATTTCTCCAGGGCCGGCTCCCCGCCGAAGGCAAGGGCCGCCAGGGTGTCCATGACGAGGTTGATCCACAGGATCTGGATGATCGTCAGGGGCTTTTCAATACCGATGAACGGCGCGATGAAGTTGATCAGCACCGCCGAAAAGTTGATGGACAGCTGGAACGTGATGAACTTGCAGATGGAATTGTAGATGGTGCGGCCGTAAAGGATGGCCTGCTTGATGCTCAAGAAATTGTCGTCCAGGATGACGATGTCCCCGGCCTCCTTGGCCACTTCTGTGCCGCTGCCCATGGCGAAGCCGACGTCGGCGCGCTTGAGGGCCGGCGAATCGTTGACGCCGTCGCCGGTCATGCCGACGACGAGGTTCATCTGCTGGGCCAGGTTGACGAGGCGCAGCTTGTCCATCGGCAGGGCGCGTGACACGACGCGCAGGTGCCGCAGGCTCAGCTTGATTTCCTCGTCGCTCATGGCGGCCAGGTCCTGGCTCGTCCAGACCAGGTCATGGGGGTCCGTCAGCAGGCCCGCGTCTTTCGCAATGGCCACGGCCGTTTCCTTGCGGTCGCCCGTAATCATGACGATCTGCACGCCGGCCTGTTTCACCTGCCTGATGGCCTGCACCGCTTCGGGCCGCACTTCGTCACGGATGGCGAGGATGCCCGTCAGGGTCAGCCCGCCGTCGGGAACCTTGTTCCCCGCGGCAGCCACATCGTACGTGCACAGGGCCAGCATGCGGATGGCCTTGGCCGCCAGTTCCAGCATGCGGCCGTCCAGGGTCTTCTTCATGGCCTCCGTCAGGGGCTGGCGCTGCCCGTCCTTGTCCCAGTAGAAATCGCAGGCCTGGAGCAGCTTTTCCGGCGCGCCCTTGATGAGGGTGTACTCTTTGCCGCCGTGGACAGGCATGGCGGCATGCCCGCGGACCACGGCAAAGGAATATTTGTTGGCGCTGTTGAACGGTTCGAAGCGGACCCGCGTTCCACTGTAGGGAGACCGGTACGTGCCGATGTAGCGGTTCAGGGCCCGTTCGGTAATGTTGCCGCCCACGATGCTGCCTTCCGTTACCACGGCCGACGTGTTCTGAACCACGTTTTCGTAGGTGTATTCCTTCAGGGCTTCCGGCAGCTTCTCGAAGGCATCGTATTCGTCCAGGGCGCCCGTCAGGAAGCCCACGACTTCGAGCTGTCCCTTCGTGATGGTGCCCGTCTTGTCCGTAAAGAGCAGGTTCAGGCTGCCTGCCGTCTCAATGCCCGTCAGTTTGCGGACCAGCACGTGGTCCCGCAGCATCTTCTTCATGTTGAGGGACGACACGATGGCGATCATCAGGGGCAGGCCTTCGGGGACGGCCATGACGATGATGATGATGGCCAGGATGAGGGCCTGGAGCATGTCGCCGAACACGACGGGCGGATTGGCCGTATAGCGGGCGAAGCCGCCGGCCAGAATCATTTTATGGAGCAGTACGGCCAGGAAGATCAGCACGGCACCGGCGTAGCCGAAATAGCTGATCTTGTGGGCCAGGTTCTTCAGTTTGACCTTCAGGGGGCTGTCGCGGTCGACTTCCTTCAACTCCTGCGTCAGCTGCCCGTAGACGGAGGCGTCGCCCACCTTTTCCGCCCGCATCAGGCCCTGGCCTTCCACCACGACGGAGCCGCGGTAGAGGCGGTAGGGATTCAGGAAATCCGTTTCCGTGCCCCAGGCGAAATCCGCCGGAGCCGGCTGTTTTTCCGCTTCTTCGCTTTCGCCGTTCAGGGCGGCCTGGTCCAGCTTCACCGAACCGGACAGCAGCACGCCATCGACGGCCACTTTGTCGCCCGCTTCGAGCTGCACGGCGTCGCCCGTCACGATATCGTCGATGGGCAGTTCCACCGGCTCGCCGTCACGCCAGACCTTGCACGTGATGCGGCTCGCCTCTTCCTGCAGCTTGCGGAAGGCGTTCTCGTTGCTGTACTCGGCCCACGTCGAAACGAAGGTCGCCAGCAGGATGGCAACAAAAATGCCGATCGTTTCCAGGACATCCGCCTGGCCCATGTAGACGAACACGACGTTCACCAACAGGGCCACGAGCAGGATGCGGATGATCGGGTCGTTGAAATTGCCCAGGAGCTTGCGGAAGAACGTTTCCCGTGGCGGCGTGGACAGGGCGTTATTGCCGTGCGCCTCCAGGGAACGCCGGGCTTCTTCCGTCGTTAAACCGATTTTTGACATGTAGGGATCCTTTCCAACAGTTTAGTTTTCGGGAGTTGTGCCGGCCGGGCCTTCTTCCGCCTCGCGGCGGCCCGGTTCGTTCACATCCAGTTCCGTGCCGACCACTGCCGGCAGGCGTTTCAGTTCGTCATCCAGGTACGGTACGCCGACCTGGAGCAGCATGACGAGAATCATCTGGGGGTCGAAATGCATTTCGTCGGCAATGAGGCAGATATCCAGTTCGATGCTGCCTTCGGCCGTCACGACGAACTTGTAGGCCAGGCCGCGGTTGTTCAGGCGGTTCAGGTACTGGAGCACCTTGTCCTCGTTTTCCGTGTTCACGACCTTGTAGCCGCACAGGATCTTGATATACGTGTAAATCGCGTCGTTCATGAGGACCTGGACCTTGCAGTTCTGGTCATTGGCCGTGACGCTGCTGTAGTAGCCGACCGTGCGGAATTCGTCGTCGTATTCCTGTTTCACGAACCCCGTCACTTCGTGGTCCGCCATGAATTTATCGAACATTTGCGCCTTGACGCGGGGTTTCTTGCTCTGTTCCACTTGTGCCTTCAATTCTTCCAATGCCATCGTTACAGTCTCCTTTGCTGTGCATTTCCCTGCTTCCCGCGGCTCAAAGGGCCGGAACGGGTCGGCGCAGGGTCTGTGTCGTTTTATCTAAGTATAACACGTCTGTATGATACTTTGCCAGTGTACTGCGGTGCCCCACCGAAACCAGCGTGGTCCGCGGCGCCTGCTGCTGCAGCATGCCGTACACGTGGGCCTCCGTCTCCTCGTCCAGGGCGGACGACGCCTCGTCGAGGAAGAGCCACCGCGGCTGGTAGATCAGGGCCCGCGCAAAAGCCAGGCGCTGCTGTTCGCCGATGGACAGGACATGGCCCCAGTCCGCCTCGACGTGCAGTTTTTCCGCCAGGTAGCCGATGCGGCACGTTTCCATATATTGCCGCACCTCTGCATCCGTCAGGTCCTTCGTGCCCGGGTATAAGATGGCCTCCTTCAAGGTCCCCAAAGGCAGGTAGGGCCGCTGGGGGATGAACATGACGGCCGTGCTGTCCGGCATGGCCAGGCGTCCCTTCGTAAAGGGCCAGATGCCCGCCAGCACGCGCAGGAGCGTGCTCTTGCCGCTGCCCGACACGCCCTTGATGAGCACATTGCGCCCCGGCTCCAGCGTAAAGTCCGCCGGGCGGATGAGCGGCGTGCCGTTGGGCAGGTCGATTTCCAGCCCCTCAGCCTCTACATCGTCCCGGGCACTGACGGACCGCACGAGCTGGTCCTGCCGGTGCGTCTCCTTCACCTGCTCCATGTGCTGCCCGAAGCCCGTGAGTCGTTCGACCACGGCCTGCCACTCGGCGATGGACGTGTACATGTCGACGAAGTAGGACAGGGATTCCTGCACGCGCCCGAAGGCGCTGGCGATCTGCATGAGGCCGCCCAGGGTGATTTCGTGCGCCAGAAAACGCGGCATGGCCACGACGAGGGGGAAGATGATGGCGATCTGCGAATAGCCGCTGTTCAGCCAGATCAGCTGCTTCTGCTTCCGGATGATGCTCCAGAAGTTGTCCAGCAGCAGGCGGAAGCGCTTCTTGAAGATGCCCCGCTCGTGTTCCTCGCCGTTATAGAACGCCACGCTCTCACAGTTTTCGCGCATGCGCATCATGGAGAAACGGAAATCGGCTTCGAAACGTTGCTGTACGAAATTCAGGCCGACCAGCTTGTTGCCCACCTTCCAGGTCAGCCACGTGCCGATGCCCGAATAGAGCAGGGCCGTCCAGACCATGTAGCCCGGAATGTGGACGGGCATGGACCCGACGTGGAAATCGAGGGGCCCCGACAGCTGGTAGAGCACGAAGACGAAGGAAATGAACGTCACCAGGGCCTTCAGGATGCCGATGCCGAACTGCAGGGTGTAGTCCACGAAAAGGCGCACGTCTTCACTGATACGCTGGTCCGGGTTATCCGTCGCCGTCCCGAACATCTGCAGGCGGTAGTAGGTCTTGTCCTCCATCCAGCGGTCGATATAGGCGTTTGTCAGCCAGCGCCGCCAGCGGATGGCCAGGACCTGCCGCAGGTAGAAGGCGTACACGGCCAGTATGATGTAGATGAACGCCAGCCAGCAAAAGCGCACGAGCTCGTGGAATATCTTTTCCGTTTCGTAGTTCTGCAGCGCGCTGTAGAACGTGTTGTACCACTGGTTGATCTGTACGAGCATGAAGACCACGCCCAGCGTGAGGGCGATAATGGCCCCCAGCAGCAAAAAGGCGCGCTTCTTTTCCTCGCTCTGCCAGTAGCTCTTCGTCAAGAGCCACACATTTTTGAAGAAGCGGAGGCTCGCCACCGGTTTCTGGCGCGTGCCGGCCGTTTCCCTGCCTTGTTCGTCCATGTCTGTATGCACGGCAGCCATCCCTTCCGGGCCGGCCGCCCACTCCTTTCCTGACAGCTTCTGTCCTGCCATTACATAGTTTTATTGTAACGAAAAGAAAAAAGCCTGACAAGATTAAGATACCACAATCTTGTCAGGCAAAGTTTGAACAAAATGTAATTTTACGGTTTCACGGCCGTGCCGCCTCAGGCGTCAGTCCGCCGGGGTGGCTGACTCGTTTTCCTTATTTCTGCGGCGCCGGAAGGGATTCCTCGGTTTCGGCGTCTTGCTGAAGAACCGTTCGACGACGACGAACAACACCGGAATCAGGAAGACACCGACGAAGGTGTTGAAGGTCATGCCGCCGACGACGGCGTTACCCATGGATACACGGGAGCCGGCGCCCGGGCCGGTTGCAATGGCCAGGGGCACGCAGCCCAGGATGAACGCGAAGGACGTCATCAGGATGGGGCGCAGACGGAGGTGAGCCGCATTGACGGCTGCCGTTACCACGTCCTGGCCGTTTTCCAGGTTCATCTTCGCATATTCGACGATCAGGATGGCGTTCTTTGCCGCCAGGCCGATCAGCATGATCATAGCGACCTGCATGTAGATATCGTTGTTCTGGCCGCGGATATACTGCGAAGCCAGGCAGCCGAGGACTGCAGGCGGTACGGAAAGCATAACGGCGATAGGGATCGTCCAGCTTTCGTACAGGGCGCACAGGACCAGGAAGACGAAGACCATGGAAATGGCGTACAGGCCGTAAGCCTGGTTGCCGGCTTCCAGTTCGTCGCGGCTCTGGTCCGTCCACTGGTAGGTGTAGGTCGTCGGCAGCACTTCTTTGGCGATTTCTTCCAGGGCGGCCATGGCCTGGCCGGTGGAATATCCGTCAGCCGGGGAACCGGCGATCTTGAAGGCGCTGGCGCCATTGAAACGGGACACGGAAGGAACCGTCATATCCGGATCCGCCTTGACGAGCGTATCCAGCGGCACCATGTCGCCATTGTTGCTCTTGACGAAGAAGAAACGCATGTTCTTGACGTCGTCGCGGTATTGAGGCTGGGCCTGGACGACGACTTTCCACGTACGGCCGAAGTTGTTGAAGTCGTTGACTTCGGAGCCGCCCAGGAAGGCCTGGAGGGTGGTGAACACGCTCGAAACGGGCACATTCAGGGATTCCGCCTTTTCACGGTCTACGACAAACTTGTAACCCGGCGTATCCGTGTTGAACGTCGTGTAGGCTACGCCGATTTCCGGACGCTGGTTGGCCTTGGCCACGAACTGCTTGGCGTAGTTGTTCATGGTGTTGACATCGTCACCGCCGAGGTTCATGACATACAGGGACAGGGAACCCGTGGAAGACAGGCCCGGCAGGGCCGGTTCCGGGAAGGCCATGATGTTCAGGCCCGGGTACTTGGGAGCCAGGGCGTAGACGGATTTGATGGCGTTGAACACCGTATTGGTGCGTTTGTCATATTCCTCCATCATGACCGGCAGGATGCCGGCGCTGGATTTCTGCGCCATGGTCAGGATATCGAAGCCGTTGACCGGCATTACGTACCGTACGCCGTCAATCTTGGCAACGTCACGGGACAATTCGATCATGGACTGGATACCGCGGTTGGACGAAGCGCCTTCCTGCATGTTGTAGGAAATCAGGAACATGCCCTGGTCTTCGTCCGGCACGTAGCCCGTCGGGGTAATCTTGAAGAAGACACCGGCCAGGACGACGATGGCGACGAGGCCGAGCATCATCAGCTTGGAATGTTCAATGCAGCGGCGCACCTGGCGCGTGTATTTTTCCAGCGTCTTGTTGTACCAGACGTTGAAGTAGTAGATGACTTTGCCGACGATGCCCTTTTTCGCTTCGTCACTCGTGACGGCGTGCTGCGGCTTCAACAGTTTCGCGCACAGGGCCGGCGTAAGGGACAGGGCGACCAGGGCCGACAGGGCCATGGACACGGAAATGGTCAGGGCGAACTGTTTGTACAGCTGGCCCGTGGACCCGCTCATGAACGAAATAGGGACGAATACGGCGGCCAGCACGCAGGCGATGGCGACGACAGGGCCCGAAACTTCCTTCATGGCCCGGTACGTGGCTTCCCGCGGGGACAGGCCCGTATCCTGAATATGATGTTCGACCGCTTCGACGACGACGATGGCGTCGTCGACGACCAGGCCGATGGCCAGGATCATGGCGAACATGGACAGCGTGTTAATGGAGAAACCTAAGACCTGGAACGCCGCGAAGGTACCGACCAGCGATACAGGAATGGCCAGCATCGGCACCATGGTGGCGCGGAAGTTGCCCAGGAAAATGTACACGACGATCAATACCAGAATCAGGGCTTCCACGAAGGTGTGGGCCACTTTCGTCAGGGATTCGCGTACGAACTGGGTCTTATCGCTGGCGATGACCAGCTTCATGTCCGGCGGAAAACGGGTTTCCGCGTCGGCCAGCACTTTACGGATTTCCGAAACCGTATCGAGGGCGTTGGCGTCGGTGGTCAGCGAAACAGGATAGGTAACGGATTCGCCGCCCTTGCCTTCGTCCAGGAAGTAGGACATCGGCGTGTCCATACGGGCGCCTTCGTATACGTTGGCGATTTCCTTCAGTTTCAGGATGCTGCCGTTGCTTGCACGGACGACGATGTTGCCGAATTGTTCCGGCGTTTTCAGACGGCCCTGGGCGCTGGCGGAGTATTTGAACTCCTGCTCGCTCGTCGTGGGGCGGGAACCGATGGAGCCGACAGGCGCCTGAATGTTCTGGGACTGGATGGCGCTCTGGACATCGGAAACGGTGATGCCTTCCTTGGCCATCAGGTCCGGTTTCAGTTCCACACGCATGGAGTATTCCGGACCGTATTCATCAACGGACGAAACGCCTTTGACACGTTTGATGGGGTCGACGACGTTGGATGCACCGTAGGCTTTCAGGAACATGGAATCATAGGTGCCGCCCGGCGACGTCAGCGTAAAATACATGATCGTCTGGGACGACTTCTTCGTCGTCGTGATGCCGTAACTCGTGACTTCCGAAGGCAGGGAGGCCTTCGCCTGGTCAACACGGTTCTGGACTTCGACGGACGCGATGTCGCCGTTCTTTTCCAGATTGAAGTAGACGTCGAGGGTGTATCCGCCGGTGTTCGTCGACGTAGAGCGCATGTCGCGCATGTTCTCGACGCCGTTGACTTTCTGTTCAACGGCCTGGGCGATGGATTCCTCAACCGTCGTCGAGTTTGCGCCGACGTACGTCGTCGACACTTCAATCTGTGGTTTGGTGATATTCGGATACTGCGCGATTGGCAGGTTGAACCCCGAAATGATGCCTGTGAAGACGATGATCAGGGACAGGGCAATCGCGAAGATAGGCCGATCGATAAAAAACTTAGCCACTTACACTGCCTCCTGTCATTTACTGGAAGAGCTGCTGCCGGAAGAAGCACTGTCGCCGGTCGTGTCGACGGTCGTATCCAGATCGGCTTCCGTCATGGGCGTCGCCTTGACTTCGGAACCCTTGCTGACCTTCTGCACGCCTTCCACGACAAGGTTTTCATTGCCTTCCAGGCCCGATTCCACAATGTAGAACCGTCCCACGCGGGCGCCCAGTTTGACTTCCTTCATATCCACCTTGTTGTCGGAGCCGATGACGAAGACGAATTTCTTATACAGCATCTCCTTCACGGCGCGCTGCGGAATCAGGATGGCGTTCTGCAGGGTGCCGGCATTGGCCTGGACGCGGGCGAACATGCCCGGCATGAGCATATGGTTCGGGTTGTCGTAACGGGCCTTCAGGGTCAGGGTACCCGTGCCGCTCGTGATTTCACGGTTGGCCTGGTCCACTACGCCGCGGCCGGAGTAGACCGTGCCGTCGGAGAGGATCAGTTTCAGGTCTTCCAGCGATTTGACGCCGTTTTCGGAATAGGCCTTGGCCAGCTGCAGGTATTCATTTTCAGAAATACTGAACTTGATGCGGACCGGGTCGAGGTTGCTCATGGTGGCGAGCACGGTCTGGCCGGCCGTCACATAGTTGCCTACTGCCAGGTCGCTCGTATCGATGCGGCCGGAGAAAGGCGCCACGACTTCCGTATCGTGCATGCTGATGCGGGCATTTTCCAACAGGGCCTGGTAGGCGTCTACCGAAGCCTGCGCCTGGTCGCGCTGGGCGATGGCGTTGTCGTAGGTCTGCTTGGAAACGGCATGCTGGTTATACAATTGGGTATAGCGGTCGGCATCGCGGTTGAGGCGGATCAGTTCCGACTTGGCGTTCGCCAGGTCGGCCTGGGCCTTCAGCACGTTGGCCTGATACGTGCGCTGGTCGATGGTGAACAACACCTGGCCGGCCTGCACGTAGTCGCCGCCGTTGAAATTCTTGCTCGTAATGCGGCCGGAGACGTTCGCCGTGATCTTGGCTTCCTGCTGGGCCTCTACGAAGCCCGTGAACTCATGCGTGTCCGGCGTGTCCTGCCGTTTGACCTGCATGGATTTGACAGGTATCACGTTGCTCTTGGCCTGCTGTTTCTGTCCGCAGCCGGCGAAAGCCATCATGCCGGCAAGAGCCAGTGTCACAGCAATTCCTTTGCTCCACTTGCTGTTCCGAATGCTTAGCATATAACAGTCCTCCCTGAATTGAAAACCGCTGCGGCGGGCTCCTCATTCCCGCCGTACGGAATCGAAAGCTATATCATGAGGGACGCGCCGGAGGCGATAATTCCCTACATTGACATATTGGTAATTATACTGGATAAAGGAGCAAAACGCAACCAAGATTATCCGCATTTATGCTTCAAATTCTCCGTTTTTCTTTCACTTTCTCCGATTTTTAAAAAAGTCTGACTGGACAGTCAGTTTAGCGGATATTTTACAGTTTTGCCACATTTTTTGACATATAGCCAAAAAGAAGGCGGAACCGCCGGTTCCGCCTTCTTTCATATCAATATTTTGTTCTTCCTCAGGATTCGAATAACGCCGCGTCCTTCACGAAATTGTCCAGGTCTTCCTCGTCGACGGATGCACGGTGGATGGCTTCTTCATCCTGGAAACCGGCTTCGAGGATCCGGTCCGTGAACACGACCTGGTTCCCTTCCCGGAACCAGTGCGCCGGTTCCGCCGTTTCGAAGGCGTTTTTCGGTTTGCCGGTCAGGTTGATGATTTTCCGGAAGTCCGGGTTCTGGATATCGTACGCGTCCGCCAGGGACACTTCGGCCCCGGTCCGCATATCGAAATTGAAGATACGGCGGGCCACGCCGTCATCGGGCAGGCGCCGGCCGGCCTCGATGCACAGCAGGTTCTTGCCGGCGAACTTCACCTGGTACGACCGTTCCCCGTCGGCACGGCCTTCGTGCAGCCAGCTGTCCAGCACGCTGTTGACACGGTTCTGCACGTCCGGATTGCCGCTCACGGACACGACGGGCCACTGGATGACCCGTTCGCCGACCCAGGCCGTCTGCGGATAAAGGCGCCAGTCACCGGCTGCCGCGGTCTGCACCAGCATATCCGCCGACTCCGCCTTGCTGCGGGGGGCGGGCTGCCAGGACACATCGGCCGGAGTCCAGGAACCGTCTTCCCCGCCGGACCAGCGCACGCGGATCGTGCCCAGGGCGGATTTCTTGTCCGCCGCCAGCACATCCTGCGTCGTAAACAACTGGCCGAGCCAGGCCGACAGCGACTTGATGGGCGTCACATGGGGATGCAGGTAGGAGCGGGCAATCTTCCCGTCGTCGCCGTATACACCCAGCACGTTCTCCGCCCGGCCCGTAAACTGCAGGGCCGACGTCACGGTGCGGCCGGGAATCTTCACGGTCACGCGGTACCGGTAATCCGGCAGGTAGGCCGCCTCGGCGGTGATGCCCAGACTGTCCACGCCCGTAAATTCCACTTTCGCCTTCTTCGGCTGCGTAAAGTTGAGCAGGCGGCCGTCCACGGCGCCGTCCTTGCCGCCCCGCCCCGCGAGGAGCAGGATGCGGTCGTAGCCGTCGTCCTTCGCCTGCATCTGTTTTTGTTCCTTGACGAAGAGCTCGTCCATGGCCTTCTGCGATTCCTCCTGCAGACGGGCCATTTCCTTGTCCATGGCGTCCATGCGTTCCTGGAACGCCTGCTGGTCCTTCATCATATCTTTCAGGAAGGCCTTCTGCTCTTCCGTCATGATATCCTGCATATCCTCGAGCAGGGACTGCTGCGACCGTTCCATGGCCTTTTGCCGTTCCCGGATCAGCGTATCCATATCCGTCTCGTTCCGGGTCGACACCATGGTTTCGCCCTTTTTGCGGGCCGGTTTGGCCGCCTTCCCGTCCGTATCACCGGCCTTCGCTTCGACCTTCCCTTCGGCTTTCGCCTCCGCCGCGGCCCCGCTCTTCGCCGCGCCGGCATCTTCCGCCGTCTTCCCGGCAGCCGCCTTCAACGCCGCTTCGTCCTTTGCCGCCGCTTTCCGGTCGGCCGCTTCCATGGCCTTGCGGGACGGCACACTGCGCAGCAGGCAGTTGTACCCGCCGTTCAGGTCCGGGTTCCAGACTCCCAGCATATCGCCCTTGGCGTTGCGCACCACCACCAGCAGGTGCTGGTAATAGTTGCTGTCGCCGGGCATTTTGTCGCCCTGCAGTTCCACCGTTTCCGCCGCGCTGTCGCCGGTCACGTTGGCCTCCACGGAAGCCAGCGTCGCCGCGAACGCCTGGGACACCGGTGCCTGCAGTAAAAAGGCGGCACTCATCGTCAATGCAAGTTTCTTCCACATAAGCAATTTGATTACCTCGATGTAAAAACTGACGGACTTGTTAGTCCATTACTATTTTATTATAGCAACTTTGCCATTGCATTTGTGAAAAATCTTGTACGAGATTGTTACAAAAGTGTAACAAAAAAAGACGGCCCGCAACGAAATTTGCGGACCGCCGGGCCGATACATCGGGCCTTACAGGCTGGAAAAATACGGAAGGAAGCGCATGCAGGCATAGCACACAAGGGCCGTCATGATGACGTTCAGGAGGGTCAGTTTGATGCCCTCCCGGATCTGGACGCCCGCGTCGAGGCCGAAGGAGACGGGAATCGCGCGGGTCGAGACCGGCAGCACGTAGGCGCAGCTCTGGGCCACGATGGTGCACAGCACATACGGAATGGGGTTCAGGGACAGGGCCTGGCAGATGCTCGTCACGACGGGAATCGAGATGGATGCCGCCGCCGTGTTGCTCGAAATTTCGGCCATAAGGGTCGTAAAGGCCGCGAACACGAGGAGCGTCCCGATGCCGCCGTCCAGGTGCAGGCCGGCGATGAGGACCGCCAGTCTGCCCACAGCGCCGGTCTGGATGATCATCTGGCCCAGGGCGATGCCGCTGGCGAACAGGAAATACATGCCCCACATGGCGTGGCTTTCGGCGTATTTCCAGTTCAGCATGACCTGGCCCTTTTCATCCTTCAGGACGAAGGTCAACAGGCCGAGCAGCAGGAAGCAGTAAGCCGGTTTCATGGCCGGCAGGATGCCCGCGAACAGGGGCCGCGCAAAGGCCAGGATGGTGGCCAGGACGAAGAGCGTCAGGGCGATTTTTTCCCCTTTCTTCATGGGGCCGAATTTCGCGTAGGTCTGACGGAAGAATTCGCGGCTGCCGTTCAGTTCCTTCGCCGGCAGTTTCAGACGCCACAAAAAGAACAGGTTCAGGAGGAATACGCAGGCCAGGATCGGCAGGAACCGCACGACCCAGTCCAGGTACATGAACTCGTGGCCCGTCATCTTTTCAATGTAGCTGATGGCCACCAGGTTGGCACTGCTGCCGATGGGCGACCCGAAACCGCCGAAGCCGGAGCCCCAGCCGATGGCCAGGAAAATGGGCACGGCGAGCATACTCTTCTGGATATCCTTTTCCCCGACGAAATGGAACATGGCGACGGCGATGGGGCAGAAGATTTCCGCCACCACCACGTTCGGCAGGAAAATGGACAGGCCCGCCGACGCCAGCAGCCAGACGAAGATCTGCTGCTTCATGGACGGCCCGATGGCGCACAGCGCCTTGACCGACACGCGCTTGTCGAGCCCCGTCAGGGTCCAGGTCATGCAGATCATGTCCGACCCCAGAAGCAGGACCACGATTTCCGAAAAATACTTGCTGATGACGACGCTGTTCGGCACCAGGGCGAACCAGGCGTTGATGACGATGGGCAGCAGCGACGTCACGGAAATGGAGACGGGCCGGAAAATCCACCACGCCGCCATCCAGACCGCCGTCGCCAGGGCCGTGGCGCCCTTGAAGCCGAAGGAATCGCGCAGCAGCACGATGGTCAGCGCGAACAGCACCGGGCCGGACAGCAGCTGCACCGTTCTTTTGTTCATGAGGATCACTCCTTCCTTGCAGCTTCATTATACCGCTTTACATTATCGAAATAAAACTGTTATAATTTGTTTATATTACAGTGCTTTTATTGTATAAGATGTCCCGGACCACCGCATCCGGAAATTTTCCGAAAGAAGGCATACCATGAACTTCCTGACAATGGACTACTTTACGGCCCTGGCGGAAGAGCGCAACTTCACCCACGCCGCCATGCGCCTGCACATCACGCAGCAGACCCTGAGCGCCCACATCGCCGCCCTGGAAAAAGAGGTCGGCGCGCCCCTCTTCGTGCGCCACGTGCCCCTGGAACTGACCTATGCCGGCCAGGTCTTCTACCGCTATGCCGTCGCCATCCAGAAAGACTACCGCAGCCTGCGCCAGACCCTGGCCGGCGTGACGGACCAGGAAATCGGGGAAATCCGCATCGGCACGGCCGCCACCCGGGAACGCCTCATCCTGCCCGACCTATTGGCCGCCTTCCAGAAACAGTACCCGCGCATCCGCTTCCTTTTGACCGAAGGCTCGAACCTGAACCTGCGCCAGCGCCTCCTGGACGGCCAGATCGACCTGGCCATCGCCCTCTTCGGCAAATCCGTCCCGGGCCTGGAACTGCATCCTTTTTATAAGGAAAAGATCGTCCTCGTCTGCCCCGCCTCCCTGTGGGAAAAAGGCGCTCCCGAAGCCGGTCTCCGGTTGGAAACGAAGGCCGTTTCCGACACACCGGCCTGGCGGACCTTCCTGCAGCAGTGCCCCGTGCTCCTCAACGCCGATACCAACATCGCCGGCCAGACCGCCCGCCGCCTGTTCTCCCGCTGCGGCGTCCAGCCGGACATCCGCATCGAATCCAACAACCTGGAAACGCTCCTTTCCCTCTGCGTCCTCGGCACAGGCTCCATGTTCAGTCCCGACAACCTCGTCGCGCGGCTCCTGCAGCCCGGTGAAGCGCGGCGCGTCCGCATCTTCGGCCTGCCCGACGCCTCCTACACCATCTCTTTCGGCTGCAAGCGGCACCGCGACCGGTGGATCATGCTGGATAAGTTCATGGAGTTCGCGAGAAAGGAAATGCAGCCGGTGGTTTAAGGTTTATTTAGGGGTTGTCAAGGAATCTTTAAGCCCGGCCAACATAAAAACCCCATGACAGCAATCCATGCGGATTGCTGTGTCATGGGGTTATTTTATGCATCGATGAACTTCCGGTCATTCCTGGCGCGGCGGCACCGCCGTCACCCACTGCCGTTGCTGTTCGCCTTTTTTGAACAGGTGGGCGTCGAACCAGGAGTAGTAGAACCGCTCGGCGGAAACGAGGTTGTACCCGTCCTGCAGGTGGTCCGTGGTATCGTAGGGATCGGCGAGGATCAGGACGTCGTTGGCATCCTTGTCGTCGCCCATGGTGTCATAGCCGATAATGACGCGCCAGTGGCCGCCCCAGTCGATGTTTTCCACCATAATGGGCGTGCCGGCCTTCAGGTTTTTCAGGACGAAGGCCCGGAAGGCTTCAAAGTCCTTGGGCGAGCCGTCCTTGAGGGCATTGTGGACGGTCCAGCCTTTCTGTTCAAAGTACCGGGACATGTTGCGCGTGTTGGTGCCGGGATCCTTCATGGACGCCGTGTGGGTATTCATGACTTTGGCGATGGCCAGTTCGTCGTCCGGCGCCGTACCCAGGAAATGGGTCATCACGGTCCAGGCCGCGGCCGGGCCGCAGGTGTATTCCGTATGCTGCTGCGTGGTCTTGTATTGTTCCAGGATGGTCAGGGAGCCGCCGTTCTTGAGGTGATACACATCGACGTGCTTGAAGTACGGCGAGTCTTTCACATCGGCCTGGTGCAGGACGGCATTGGCACCGCCGCCATCCTGCTGCAGGACGGCGATGATGCTGTTGGTCAAGCTCGTCAGCGGGCCCGCTTCTTCCGCATCGGCATGCTGCAGTATGTTGAGGCCTGTCACAATCATGGCAAGGGCCACGGGCAGGACCACGTATTTAAGCTTGTGGGTCATCTCCGGTTCCTCCTTTATGCAGCTCCCGGTCCAGTTTGTGCCGGAGCAGTTCTTTCAGGGCTTCCGCGTCGTTGGCAGCGCTGCCGTTCTGCACACGCCGCAGCAGGTACTGCAGGGCTTCGCCCACCGTCAGGGGACTTTGCGGAGGCAGAAGTCCCTGGACATCTTTTCCGGAAAGGGCCAGGTCGCCGGTGTGGACCGGCACTTCGGTGGCGGCGATGTGCACGACCTCGCGGGCGAGGGCGCGGCCGTCGTCGAAGACGGGGTCGTGGCGGATGCCGGACCAGGTAGCACCCATGTCGGCGAGGAAGACGGCGGCTACCTGGGCGTAGGCTTCGGCGAGCTCGGCTTCGCTGCGGAAACGGCCGCTGGCGGCTTCGCTGCGCACCCAGCGGTACAGGGTGTTCTTTTTGGCGATAAGCATGGGGGCAAAGCGCATGTGGTTGGCAATGAGCCACACGGCGCGTTTCACGAAGGGACGGGCGTAGCCGAGGCGCGGGAAGATTCCCTGGGCCAGTTTGGCGCTCTCCTTTTCGTGGCCGTGGTCACTGGGCTGCCCCTCCTTGTTGACGCCCCGCACGCCGGGCAGGCCTTTGGCCACATCGTGCAGGAGCAGGGCCCAGCGCAGGATCAGGTCGCGCGGGCCGTTGTCCACGGCCTGCAGCGTATGTTCCCAGACATCGTAGCAATGGTAGCGGGGGTTCTGGTGCAGATTGACCAGGTGGCGCAGTTCCGGCAGGACGGGCACGTACGTGTCCTGCCCGCGCTCGCGGACGCGGCAGGAGCAATCCGCCAGGCCGGTGGCCAGGTACAGCATAAGGCCTTTGCCGGCCGCCCGGGACGTGAGCATCTTCTCCAGCTCCGTCCGGACCCGCTCCAGGGAGAGTTCCTTACAGCGCGAGGTATCAAACACATAGCGTTTGCGGAGAAAATAGGGTGTGCCGGGCATGCCGAAACCATAGGGCGTACCGTGCTCCGCTTCGAAGGCCGCCGCTTCGGCGGCGCCGCGGCGCAGGTTGTCTTCCAGGGACCGGGCGGGATCGTAGTCCCAGCGCACGTCGTCCGGTGTGTCGCTGCCTTCTACGTACGTAAAGTCGAGCTGGGCGACGAACCGGCAGGCCCGGTACATGCGCAGGGCGTCTTCGGCGTAGCGCCGGCGCGGGTCGCCGACAGTGCGCAGAATGCGCCGTTTCAGGTCTTCCTGGCCGCCGTAGTAGTCGTAGACCCGGCCGTCCAGGTCCATGGCCATGGCGTTTACCGTAAAATCGCGGCGGGACAGGTCGTCCCGCAGGTTGTCGCAGAACCAGACTTCGGCGGGCCGGTGGACGTCCGTGCTGTAGCGTTCGCCGCGGAAAGTCGCCACTTCGGTGCCGTGGCCGTCCACGACGACCACGACGACGCCCATGTTCTGGCCCAGCTTGTCCACGATCTTCCAGCCTTTGCGGCTGGCAATTTCGCAGACCTGTTCCGGCCGGGCGGACGTCGTCACATCGAAATCGCCCGGCGTCTGGCCGGAAAGCAGGTCCCGCACGGCGCCGCCCACGACGTAGGCTTCGTAACCCGCGGCCGTCAGGGCCGACAGGATCTGCACAATATACGGTGGGAACCGGTTGGACATGACGGTCTGCTTCCTTTCCGCGGTCTGCACACAACTGCCGCTTCGTACAATCAAACAGGCCCCCGGACATCGCCCGGGGGCCTGTACCTGATTCTATTGTAATACATTTCCGGGTGGGAAGGCAATTCCCTATTTGGCGTCCAGCACCGCCTGTGCCACCAGTTCGCCCAGTTTCGCCGTGTTGACCTTCGTCAGGCCCGCACCGGCCAGGTCCGGCGTGCGGAACCCGTCGGCATAGACCTTGTCGACCGCCGCTTCGATGGCGTCGGCCGCTTCCGGTTTGTCCAGGGAATAGCGGAACATCATGGCCGCCGACAGGATGGTGCCCGTCGGGTTGGCGATGCCCTGCCCGGCGATATCCGGCGCACTGCCGTGAATCGGCTCGTAGAGGCCCGTGCCGTCGCCGAGGCTGGCGCTGGGCAAGAGGCCGATGGAACCGCCCAGGACGGACGCTTCATCGGATAAGATGTCGCCGAAAATGTTGTTCGTCAAAATGACGTCGAACTGGGCGGGATTGAGGACGAGCTGCATGGCGCAGTTGTCCACATAAAAATGGTTCAGTTCCACGTCGGGATAGTCCTTTTCCTGCATTTCCGTCACAATGCGGCGCCACATGCGCGATTCGGCCAGCACGTTCGCCTTGTCGACGGACGATACCTTGCCGCGGCGCTTCTTCGCCGCTTCGAAGGCCTTGCGGGCAATGCGTTCCACTTCGGGACGGGTGTAGAGGTCCACGTCGGACGCCGTTTCCACGCCGTTCACGAGGGCCGCCTCATTGTGGGTGCCGAAATAGATGCCGCCCGTCAGTTCGCGGACGATGAGCAGGTCCGTGCCGGCCACGCGGTCCTCCTTCAGCGGGGACAGGTGGGTCGTGAAACGGCTGACCTTCATGGGACGCAGGTTGCAGTACAGACCCAGGGATTTACGGATGCGCAGCAGGCCTTTTTCGGGGCGGATGGACGGGTCCACATGGTCCCATTTCGGGCCGCCGACGGCACCGAGCATGACGGCGTCCGCCGCGTGGGCAGCCTTTTCCGTCACTTCCGGAAAGGGGTCGCCGTAGGCGTCGATGGCGCAGCCGCCCAGCAGCTGCTTATCGTATTCCAGGGTAAAGCCGAACTTTTTGGCTGCCGCGTCCATGACGCTGACCGTGGCATCCATGATCTCCGGGCCAATTCCGTCGCCCGGCAGCAACACAATCTTCATGAATGGATCCTCCCTTACTTTTTCAACTGGCTCTTGACGTAGTTCACCAGGCCGCCTGCCTCGCCGATATGGCGGCAGAAATCGGGCAGCGGTTTCGTCTTGATGGTGATACCCTTGTTCTTCACCACGACCGTGCCGGTCTGCGTGTCCACTTCGACATCGTCGCCGGCCTCGATCTGTTCGACCTCGTTCCCGATTTCCAGGACCGGCAGGCCGATGTTGATGGCATTGCGGTAAAAGATACGGGCGAAACTGTCCGCCACGATGCACTTGACGCCCTTCACCTTGAGGACGACGGGCGCGTGCTCCCGGGAGGAGCCGCAGCCGAAGTTCTTGCCGGCCACGATGACATCACCGGGTTTTACGTTCGGCGCGAACGAGGTATCGATATCTTCCATGGCGTGTTCCGCCAGTTCCTTGAAGTCTGCAATGTTCAGATAGCGGGCCGGAATGATGACATCCGTGTCCACGTGGTCTCCATAACGCCAGATCTTGCTCATTTTCCCAGCACCTCCTCTGCCGAAGCGATATAGCCTTTCACGGCGCTGGCCGCCGCGGTGTAGGGGCTGGCCAGGTAGACTTCGCTGTCCACGTGTCCCATGCGGCCGCGGAAATTGCGGTTCGTCGTGGAAACGCAGCGCTCGCCTGCCGCCAGGATGCCCATGTAGCCGCCCAGGCAGGGACCGCACGTCGGCGTCGAAACGGCCGCGTTGGCCTTGATGAAGGTGTCGATATAGCCGAGGCGGATGGCCTCTTCGTAAATTTCCTGCGTGGCCGGGATGATGATGCAGCGCACATGGTCGCAAACTTTATGGTCCTTCAGCACTTCGGCGGCCTGGGCCAGGTCTTCCAGCCGGCCGTTCGTGCAGGACCCGATGACGACCTGGTCGATGACGATGTCATGGGATTCGCTGACGGGGTGCGTGTTTTCCGGCAGGTGCGGATAGGCCGTGACCGGCACCAGTTTGCTCAAATCAATCCGGACCGTCCGCACGTAATGGGCGTCCGGATCGGGTTCCACGGCTTTCCACGGACGGGTGACGCGGCCCTTCAGGAAGGCTTCCGTCTTGTCGTCCACGGGGAAGATGCCGTTCTTGCCGCCGGCCTCGATGGCCATGTTGCAGATGGTGAAGCGGTCGGACATATCCAGTTCGTGAACGCCGGGTCCCGTGAATTCCAGGCTCTGGCAGCGGGCGCCGTCGACGCCGATCATGCCGATCAGTGTGAGGATCAGGTCTTTGCCCTTGACATACTTGGGCATCTTACCCGTCAATTCGACCTTGATGGCCGCAGGCACTTTGAACCAGGCCGTGCCGCTGGCCATGGCGCAGCCGATATCGGTCTGGCCCATGCCGGTGGACAGGGCGTTCAGGGCACCATAGGTGCAGGTGTGGGAGTCGGCGCCGACGATGATCTCACCGGGGGCGACGAGGCCCTTGTTCGGCAGCAGGGCGTGTTCGATGCCCATGCGGCCTACTTCGAAATAGTTCGTAATCTGATGCTTGCGGGCGAAATCGCGCATCTGCTTGCACAACGTGGCGGACTTGATATCCTTGCACGGCGAAAAATGGTCCGGCACCAGGGCGATTTTGTCCTTGTCGAAGACCGGCACTCCGATTTCATTGAACACGTTGATGGCGGGCGGTCCCGTAATGTCGTTCGCCAGCACCAGATCCACCTGGGAGACCAGCAGGTCCCCTTCTTCCACAAAAGGACGGCCGACATGGTTGGCCAGAATCTTCTGTGTCATCGTCATTCCCATAACAATACACTCTCCTTCTCTTGCGGGCAGTCCGTCTGCCCTGTGTTCACTCATAGAAAACGCCCCTGCCTGCTCTTGCAGACAGGGGCGAAAATTCGCGGTACCACCCTGGTTTATCACTTCATTGTGCACTGCTTGACGCGCTGCCACGGCAGCCGGTACTCTGTTCCCGGCCACGGCTCCCGGCCCAGATGACCACCCCTCCGCGGAAGCTTGCACCGGCCGCTTCCTCTCTTTGGCGGGTCGAAGATGGTCAATTTCCGTTCTTCGCCTTTCTTTGTCCCAATGCATCAGGACTACTGTTACATTATCGCAAATATTTGCTGACAAGTCAATATGAAGTGTAAATTTATTTGTGTAACGTTCGTTACAATAAGATGTACTTGCAGATGAAGATGACCGCCAAAACATACATCAGCGGGCTCACCCGTTTGGCATGGCCCGTGAGGGTGTTGATGATGGCGTAGGAAATGATGCCGAAGGAGATGCCTTCGGAAATGCTGTAAGCGAACGGCATGGCGATGATGCAGATATACGCCGGAATCGCTTCCGTCAGATTCGTGAAGTCGATCTTCGTGATGGACGAAACCATGAGGAATCCGACGATGACCAGGGCCGGAGCCGTGGCGAAAGCCGGAATGGCCATGAAGATCGGCGACAGGAACAGGGACAGGAAGAAGAGGACGGCGACGGTGACGCTCGTCAGGCCCGTGCGGCCGCCTTCGCTGACGCCCGAGGCGCTTTCGACGAAGGTCGTGACGGTGCTGGTGCCCATGAGGGAGCCGAGCACGGTGCCGCAGGCATCGGCCATGAGGGCGCCCTTGATGCGGGGCAGGGTCCCGTCCGGACGCAGCATGTCGGCTTTCGAGGCAACGCCCATCAGCGTGCCCAGCGTATCAAAGAGGTCGACGAAGAGGAAGGCCAGGACGACGACCAGGAAATCCAGGGACGCCACCCGGGACAGATCCAGTTTCAGGAAGATCGGCGACGGATCAGCCGGCAGGAACGAAGCCAGGCCGGCGGAGAAGTTCGGCAGCACGCTGAACATACCCAGTTTCGGGTTGGGCACATAGAGGCCCGTCAGCTCGCACACGACGCCCAGCAGCCAGGTCAGCAGGATACCCCACAGGATATTGCCCTTGATGTTCTTGGCCATCATGATGCCCGTGGCCAGGATGCCGATCAGGGACAGGACGACCGTGATGCCGACGCTGTGGAACGTGCCGCCCAGCAGGGACTGCTTAAAGGAGAACAGGGCGATCTTCGTCGCCGGGTTCGCCACGATGACATGGGCGTTGAACAGGCCGATGAGGGCGATGAACAAGCCGATGCCGACGGACACGGCCTGCTTCATGCTCAACGGAATCGTGTTGAAGATGGCCTGCCGGATATTGGTCAGGGACATGACGATGAAGATGATGCCTTCCACGAAGACCGCGGCCAGGGCCATTTCCCAGGAATAGCCCATCTGCTTGACGACGGTGAAGGCGAAATAGGCGTTCAGGCCCATGCCGGCGGACAAGGCGAACGGATAGTTGGCAAAGGCCGCCATCATCAGGGTCGCCAGGCACGAAGCCAGCGCCGTGACGGTGAGCAGGGCCCCCTTATCCATGCCGGTGACGCTCAGAATCGACGGGTTGACGGCCAGGATATAGGCCATGGTCATGAACGTCGTCAGACCGGCCATCAGTTCCGTACGGACCGTTGTCCCGTTTTCCTTCAAATGAAATACCCTCTCTAAGATACCCTCTTGCATGATGGACCTCCCTCAGTATGCGGTGTGCCACGGCGGCACAAAAAATTATACCTAATTATATCATATGGCGCCCTCCTTGGGCAGATGTATTTCCCGTCCCGCCGCAAAATTCTCCGTTCCGGACCCTTGGAACGTGCAAAAAAAAACCGGCAGAAACCTGCCGGTATGTACCTGCATCGTGAAACACAGACACGTGAAAAGAAAACAAGATATAGGATTATAAGGGAAAGAGAGTTATATTGATGAGGACCGTGCACCGGGCACAGCCCGCATTTGGCTGTTTTACCGCAGCGGCAGAATCGGCTACGATTTTTGTAGGGATTCACACTGCTAGGCTTAGTATAACAGATTCCGCCGGGAAATGCACGGAAAAGTTTGTGAATTTACTGTGTATTTCCCAACCCGGCCCCGGGGGGCCGGCCGGATACCTTGCGCTGCCGTCACATGCGGATATTGGCCGCCTTGGTGATGCCTTCGAAAGCCTGGATTGTGTGCAGCGTCGTCGGATCGACCGCGCTGTCGACGGTCATGAGCATCATGGCCACATCGTTCTTGGCGTTGCGGCTGACCTGCATGTTGCCGATGTTGACGTTTTCCGCGCCGAGCACCGTGCCGATGCGGCCGATCATGCCCGGTTTATCGACGTTGTTGATGCCGAGCATGTACGGTGCCGGTTCGCAGTCGAACTGGTAGCCGTCGATATCCTTGATGCGGATGGCGCCTTCCGGCGTCGTATTGCCCGCCACGGTGAACTTGCCGCTCTTCGTGTAGATGTTGACGCGGAGCAGGTTGACCGTGCCGGATTCCTTGCTTTCCACGACTTCCACGCCGCGGCCGTTGGCCGTGATCATGGCATTGACGTAATTGACGCGTTCCTTCAGGACCGGTTCGAAAACGCCCTTGAGGACGGCGCGGGTGATCATGTTCGTCTCCATTTCGGCCATGGCGCCGCTGTAGATGACTTCCACCTTGTTGATGGCCTCATGCTGCAGCTGGTAATACAGTTTGCCCAGGTCCTCGGCCAGGGTCATCTGCACCTTCACGGCGTCCAGCTCGCTGGCCGGCAGGGCCGGCAGGTTGACGGCGTTGGCCACGATTTCGCCGTGCAGGGCCGCAATGACTTCTTCCGCAATGGCGAGGCCCACGTTGTCCTGTGCCTCGTACGTGTCGGCGCCCAGATGCGGCGTCAGGACACACTGCGGCAGGTCGATCAGCGGGGAAATGGGTTTCGGTTCGTCCACGAGCACGTCGATACCGGCGCTGGCCACAATGCCTTCCTTGATGGCGCGGGCCAGGTCCTGCTCATTGTACAGGCCGCCGCGGGCGCAGTTCACGACGCGGACGCCCTTCTTGCACTTGAGCCATTCCTTGTAGGTGATCATGTTCATGGTCTCTTCGGTCTTCGGCGTATGGATGCTGATGACATCGGCGTCCTTCAGCAGTTCGTCCAGGGTCTCGCACTTGCGGGCGTTGTATTTCTTGAAGCGCGCATCGGCAATGTACGGATCATAGGCGATGATCTTCATGCCGAACGCCTGCATACGCGTGGACAACAGGCCGCCGATACGGCCGAGGCCGATGATGCCCAGCGTCTTGCCGTACAGTTCCATGCCCTTCAGGCCGTCGCGGTCCCACTTGCGGCTCTCAATCATCTTATGGGCGCGCACCGTGTTGCGGCACGAAGCCAGCAGCAGGCCGATGGTGTGCTCGCAGGCCGAAATGATGTTGGATTCCGGCGTGTTCACGACGATGATGCCGCGCTGCGTGGCGCCTTCCATTTCAATGTTGTCGACGCCGTTGCCGGCGCGGCCCACGACCTTCAGGTTCGTGGCATGTTCATAAAATTCCTCATTGATTTTCGTGACAGAACGGACGACGATGGCGTCGTAATCCGGAATGATCTGCAGCAGTTCTTCCCGCGGCAGGTTCAGCTTCACGTCGACCTGGAAATCCTGCTGGGCCTGGAGCTTTGCCACACCCTTGTCCGAAATGCGTTCCGTTACCAATACTTTGTACATGATATGCTGCCTCCTCGCGATTTCCGTCCGCCGGTCTGCCCGCCGGACCACTGAAGGACGGGGCAGCTAAAAAGGCTCCCGTCCCGATAAGGACGAGAGCCTCAATTCGTCTGAATCAACGCCGGGAACCGTCCCGGCCTGCCCACGTGGTGCCACCTTAGTTCGCCGACAGCTGCCTGCCGGCCTCATTTCCGGTATATCGGCCGGTGCCCGGCCAGGTTGTTACCCCTGGCTCCTCCGGAGCGGAATTCGATCTGCGGCCGGACGGTTTGCACTGACCACCGTCTCCCTGAACGACCTACGGTCTACTTTTCTCCTTCACGGGATTGTGTTTTTCGTTTATACATGCAATTATAGGACCCTTTGCACGGAATGTCAAAGGGCAGTTGTGTCACCTTTGAAACAGAACAGGGCGATTCTTCGCCTTTTTTTCAAAAAGATGTACCAGTCCGCCCGGCGCAAAGGCCCCGTCAGATGGCGACATCGATCTTGGCGCTCACGCCGACGCCCTGGATGCGGGTGCAGTTCGACGGGTCGAGGGAATCAACGGGAATCAGGGCCTGGATGCGGAACGTACGGTTCAGGAACTCCCCTTCGACGGCCAGGGCGCCCTTGCATTGCTCCACCTTCGAAACGGGACCGCTGATCTGCGCCGCGCCCACGTAACCCTTGGTGCCTACGGCGATGATGGGCACGACCTTCGTGGCATACTCCTGGCTGATGGGGTATTTCGACGTCAGTTTATTGATGAACGTGTTGATCTGGTCCGCGTATGTATCCACCAGATAGACGATGCCGCCGGTCTTCACGACGGACCCGATGGTACCCAGCACGCCGCCGGCCTGTACCGTCGCCAGCGGCAGGGCGCTGCCTGCCAGATAGCCGCACAAAGCGGCAGCCGCAATCCATTTCTTTTTCATGGAAATACCTCCTTTACATCGAACATACCTGTGATATAATAATTTTAAATAAACGATTAATTAATGTCAAACGAACTATTTGTGTCGTGCCATGACAAGACATCTTGGGTTGGGGGGAAATTCAAATGGCAAAGAACGATGTCCAGGGACCGGACACAACAGAAAAGATCCTGCAGGCGGCAACGCAGCTGTTTGCGGAAAACAACTACGAAGCGGTCTCCATCAAGACGATTGCCGCGGCGGCACACGTCAACAGCGCGCTCATCAGCTACCATTTCGGCGGCAAGCGCCAGCTGTACGAAGCCGTCCTGAAAGCGCAGATCGATATCTTCAACAACAGCATCCTGCGGACGCGCAACTCCCGGCTGACGGGGCTGCAGCGCATCCGGCAGCTCATGGACGAGCAGGCGAAGACCCATCTGCAGGATAACAGAAGCATGCGCGTCATCTACCGCGAACTGCTGATGCCGACCAAGGAAAGCGAGCAGAAGTTCGGCACCGCCATCTACGCGTTCTACGACCATATGGCCGCGCTCTTCGACCAGGCCAAGGCGGACGGTTCCATCCGGCCCGACGTGGATAATTACGCCGCTGCCTTCACCCTGCTCTCCATCCTGGCATTTTACCTGATGACCTATCAGTACAATCCGCATGAACGGCGCCTGAAGGGCACCAACGATTTCGAGCGCGTCCGCAGCACCTACATGACCTATCTGCGGTCGCTGCTGACAGGAAAGGAGAAGCTGGAACCATGAAACTTCCGTCGGTCAAACTGACCCGTACTCATTATATCATACTGGGGGTCGTCGTCGTATTGTTCGTCCTCTGGCGCGTGTACGCCGCCCTGTTCCCGGACATCAAGGACGAGCGCATGGTTCCCGTGGTGCGCACCATCACCGTCGGCGAAACCTCGACGGACAACAAGGCCGTCTATCCCGGCACGGTGCGCGGTAAATACGAAAGCAGCCTGGCCTTCCAGGTATCCGGCAAAATCATCCGCCGCAACGTCAATGTAGGCGATACGGTCCGCGCCGGCCAGGTGCTCATGGAAATCGACCCGAAGGACGTACGCCAGTCCCTGAACGCGGCCCAGGCCGCCTACAACTCGGCCCAGTCGAACTACAAGCTGGCCCGGGACAACTACGCCCGCTATGCATCCCTGTTTGAAAAAGGCGCCGTCAGCACCATGACGCGCGACCAATACAAGACCCAGTACGAAGCGGCCGAAGCGTCGCTCCGCAGCGCCGAGGCAAACCTGACCCAGGCACAGAACCAGATGGGCTACACGCAGCTCGTGTCCGACCACGACGGCAGTGTTTCGTCCCTGTCCGGCGAAGTGGGCCAGGTCGTGTCCGCCGGCACGCCGGTGGCGACGGTCGTCCAGTCCGGCAACCGGGAAATCCAGTTCTACGTACCGGAAAACCGTCTGGGCGAAGTCCATCCCGGCATGGACGCCACGGTCACCTTCTGGGCCCTCAACAACGTGACGGCCCACGGCACGGTCACGGAAATCGCCTCCATGGCGGACAGCGTGACCCGCACGTACCGCGTGCGCGTTGCCGTCGATAACTGGCCCGATGCCGCCAAACTGGGCATGACAGCCAAAGTGACCCTGGACACGGGCGTGGAAAGCGCCATCGTCATTCCGTCCAGCGCCATCTACCAGACGGGCAGCCAGCCCCAGGTCTGGGTCGTACGCGACCGGAAAGCCGTCAAGACCGACGTCACCGTAGCCGGTTACGAAGGCAGCAACGTCAAGATCTCTTCCGGCCTTGTCAAAGGGGACATCGTCGTCACGGGCGGTGCCAACAAGATTTCCGAAGGGGAAGAAGTCCAACTGGAAGGCAGTGAATTCAAATGAGCAGCAACTGGGCAGAATGGTCCATCAAGCATAAGCAGGTCGTCTACTTTTTCGCTGCCCTCGTCGCCGTCATGGGTATCATTTCCTATTTCACCCTGGGGCGGCAGGAAGACCCGAACTTCGCCGTCAAGCAGATGGTCATTTCGACCAGCTGGCCCGGCGCCACGGCCAAGCAGATGGAAATGCAGGTGACCGATAAAATCGAAAAAGTCGCCCAGACCGTGCCCGACGTGGACTATGTGACGAGTTACTCCCGTCCCGGTGTGTCCGTCGTCAACGTGTTCCTGAAGAATTCGACCTCCAGCGAACAGATGAAGGCCCGCTGGCAGGAAGTGCGCAACCTGGTTTCGGACAACAAGCGGAATCTGCCGTCCGACATCTACGGGCCGTACTTCGACGACCACTTCGACGATGTCTTTGGCAACGTCTATGCCATTACATCGGATAGTTTTTCGTACGAAGAAATGCGCCGCGTGGCCAGCAAAATCAAGGACATGTTCGTCCAGGTTCCCGACGTCAAGAAGGTCGAGCTGCTGGGCGTGCAGCCCGAAAAAGTCTATATCCAGGTCGACAACACGAAGCTGTCGGAACTGGGCCTGAGCGTCGACGACCTGGCCCGCGTGATTGCGGCGGAAACGTCCGTGACGCCGGCCGCCATGAAGCACGACGACACGCATAACACGTACCTGCGCCTCACGGGCATTCCCGACACGGTCAAGAACATCGAATCCCTGCCGGTCAGCGGCAACGGCCGCGTAATGCGCCTCGGCGACATCGCCGTCATCCAGCGCGGCTATGCGGATCCGGCGGAACCGAAAATGTATTTCAACGGCAAGCCCTGCATCGGCATCGCCATCTCCATGACCGACGGCGGCAACAACCTGCGCCTCGGGGAAAACCTGGACAAGAAGATCAAGGAAATCCGCGGCAAACTGCCGGTCGGGTTCGAGATCAGCCAGGTCCTGAACCAGCCCCAGGTCGTCAAGAACTCCATCAATGACTTCATGGAGAGCCTGCTGGAAGCCATCGCCATCGTCCTCGTCGTCAGCCTCATGACCCTGGGACGCAAGAGCGGCTACGTCATTTCGTGCTGCATTCCTCTGGTACTGACGTGCAGCATGGTGGGCATGTACCTGCTCGGCATCGACCTGCACAAGGTGTCCCTGGGCGCCCTGGTCATCGCGCTGGGCATGCTCGTCGATGACTCCGTCGTCGTCGTCGAGATGATAGAAAACAAGATAAACGAAGGCTGGGACCGCATCAAAGCCTGTTCCTTCGCCTTTGAAAGCTGTTCCAAGCCGCTGCTGACAGGCACCATGATCACCTGCTCCAGCTTCATGCCTATCGCCTTCGCCAAATCGAACGTCGGCGAATACGCGGGCAGCCTCTTCGCCGTCATCACGGTCACCCTCATGTCGAGCTGGTTCATTGCCGCCACCGTCGCCCCGACCCTGGCCTACCAGTGGATTGTGCCGACCAACCAGGGGGCCGCGGCCGGCAAAAAGATCGCCCCCGAAGACAACCCTCTGTACCAGAAACCATTCTACAAGAAATTCCGTACAGTGCTGCGCTGGGCCCTGGAACACCGCAAGACCGTCATCGCCGGTGCCATCGCCGTGTTCTGCGCCTTCCTGCTGCTGGGCAACAAACTGACACAGGAATTCTTCCCCGCCTCCGTGCGGCCGGAACTGCTGGTCGAACTGAACCTGCCCGAAGGATCCAGCCTCGCCGCCAGCGATAAAGTGGCCAAACAGCTGACGGACATCGTCCTCAAAGACAAAGATGTCGCCAGCGTCTCGACCTACGTCGGCAAATCGTGCCCCCGTTTCGTCCTCGTCCTCGACCCCGTCCTGCCGCGTAACAATTACGCCCAGCTCGTCGTCGTCGCCAAGGACATCGACGCCCGCAAGCGCATGGAAAAGAAGATCACGAAGATCGTGGAACAGCAGTTCCCCACGGTCCAGACCTATTCCCGCTCCATTCCGCTCGGCCCGCCGAGCCCCTACCCCGTCATGATCCGCGTCAGCGCCCCGACGGACGCTTTGGCCAAGGAGTACGCGGACAAGCTGAAACAGGTCATGATGGCCAACAAGAAGATCACCATGATCCGCTACGACTGGATGGAAAAGGCCCCGGCCCTCAAGGTCGAACTGGATGACGACAAACTGCGCCAGATGGGCCTGACACGGAAAACCGTTTCCTCCGCCCTGTACGCGGAAATCTCCGGTTACACCGTGAGCCAGTACTACGAAGGCGACCAGGCCATCGACATGGTCTTCCGCCTGAACCCCGTCGACCACTCCAGCATCGAGGAAGTCGGCAACCTGGCCATTCCTACGGCGAGAGGCGCCGTCCAGCTGAAACAGGTGGCCCACCTGAGCTATGTCAACGAAGACGGCATGATCTGGCGCCGCAACCTGAAACCGACCGTCACCGTCAACGCAGGTATCGTGTCCGGCGTCACCGGCAACGATGTCACCCACGAAATCCTGGACCAGTCCAAGACGCTCATCAAGAACCTGCCCGGCGGCGTGACCATTGAGCAGGACGGCTCCGCCGAAGACAGCGTCGAAGCGACGGAATCCATCATGAAGCCGGTGCCGGCCATGCTCGTCATCATGCTGGTACTGCTCATGATCATGCTGAAAGATGTCCGCAAGCTCTTCGTCGTCGTCTGCACGGCCCCCCTGGGCCTCATCGGCGTCATCCTGGGCCTGTTCCTCTTCAATACGCCCCTGAGCGTCATGGCCGAAATCGGCGCCCTGGCACTCGTCGGCACCATCATCCGTAACTCCACGGTCCTTGTGGACCAGATCGACCAGCACCTGGCCGACGGCATGACGCCTTACCAGGCCGTCGTGAGCTCGGTCATCGTCCGCTTCCGTCCCATCATGCTGACGGCCCTCACCACCGTCCTGGGCCTCATCCCCATGTTCCCCAGCGACTTCTGGCGCGGCCTCGCCATCGCCATGGCCGCAGGCCTGACCGTGGCCACCATGATCACCTTGGTCATCATGCCCGTGCTCTATTGCATGGTCTTCCATATTCCGAATGAAAACTGACCCCCCGGATCTCCCTGCTCCCGCACCCCCAACCCCGCGGAAGCAGGAAACCCAAAAGTCCCGCAGTCAGACTTTCCGTACGAACGGAAAGCTGTTGCGGGACTTTATTTTTCGGACAAATTAATCGGCAAAATACTGCAGCGCCAAGGCATACCCCTTCAGCCCCAGGCCGCAGATCTGACCCGTGCAGCCGGCCGTGGTCACGCAGTGGTGCCGGAATTCCTCGCGCTGGTGGATGTTGCTGATATGCACTTCCACCGCAGGCAGGTTCACGCCTTTCAGGGCGTCCAGGATGGCGATGCTGTAGTGCGTGTAGGCACCGGGATTCATAATGATGCCGTCTTTGGTGCCGTAGCATTCCTGGATCCAGGTCACGAGCTGTCCTTCGGAGTTGCTCTGTTTGATTTCCACGTCCAGGCCCAGTTTGGCCGCCGTGTCTTCAATGTAACGGCACAGATCGGCGTAAGTCGTGCTGCCGTAAATGTTCTTTTCGCGGATGCCGAGCAGGTTGATGTTCGGCCCGTTCAATACCAGGATCTTCTTCATTTCGATTCCTCCCTGATCTTGCGTCCCGCTTCCAGCAGGGCTTTCAATACATCTTTGCGCGTGCCCTTGTTGGGGACGGTGATGTCGGCGGCCTCTTCGTAGAGCCGGTGCCGCTGGTCGTACAGTTCATAGACGCGCCCCGTGCCGCCCTTCAGCAAAGGCCGGTAGGCCATGTCCACGTCGCTGACGATGTCATCGGGGTGCCGGTCCAGGTAGATGACGACGCCGTTCTCCTTCAAGGCGCGGATGTTCTCCGGCCGCAGAATCACGCCGCCGCCCATGGCGAGTACCTTTCCTTCCAGTCTGGCCAGGCGCCGCACCGTCGCCGTTTCGCATTGCCGGAACCAGTCCTCGCTGACGGCGAAAAGTTCCGGAATGGTCTTGCCCGTGTCTTTTTCGATTTCCGGGTCGGCGTCGATGAAATCCATCTGCAGCAGCTCCGCCAGGTAGCGCCCGAAGGTCGTTTTGCCGCAGCCGGGCATGCCGATCAACACAATGTTCTTCATGGTAACCTCACAATAAGCCGCGCACGCGGGCAGCCACTTCGTCAATCAGGCCGGCGTCGAGGGTGCGTCCCAGCCAGATTTCATCGGCCTTGACGGCCTGCGCGACGAGCATGTAGAGCCCGTTGACGGCCTTTTTTCCCTGGCTCCGGGCCAGTTTCATGAACTGCGTCTCCGCCGGGTTGTAGACAATGTCCACGGCGGCGCCGAAACGGTCCATGACGGCCGCATCCACCGGTGCCGCGTCCACTTTCGGGAACATGCCCACGGGCGTGCAGTTGACGAGCAGGTCGCCGTCCATCTGGCGCAGCTGGTCGTAATCGG
>OHUS01000056.1_pt1 | contig 50569 bp, 39 predicted proteins | sample 1579311 | NCBI WGS metagenome assembly OHUS01 (sample SAMEA3882538, study PRJEB24775) | human gut metagenome | biome: human-associated habitat; feature: intestine environment; material: feces | place: Netherlands | collected 2009/2010
GGGGGCGGGCTGCCGCCCTCCCTTGCCCCTCCCGCCAACCACCCGTTCACAGCAGTCCGTAGGGGCCGGGCATGCCCGGCCCGCCACCTTGCCATTACCGCCCATGTGTCTTTTGCATCGTAGGGAGGGGTCTTGACCCCTCCGCGGGGCGTCGAGGACGCCGCCCCTTACAACATTCACCGCAAACCTTCCGCCATGTGTAGGGAAAAATCCAACCCTCCGGGCCATCTTCGCCACCCCACCAAAGGAGCCTCACCCATGCCCAACGATTACGAAAATCCGAAATATACCAACAAAAACGAATACCACGCCGGGGACGGGCCGTTCCAGTTCCCGTGGTGGGCCATTGTCATTGCGTTTGTGGTGTGGTGGCCGCTGGGACTGGTGTTTATCGGCCTGAACGCCGCCATGAAAAACGGCAGGCTCGGCGGCTTTGAGCAAAAGGCCCGCGAGGCGACCCGGGACCGCACGGCATCCGGTGCAAAGCCGGTGTACAATGCCGAGTTCCGCCCCATCTACGATACCCCCGCCCAACCGCAGCCGAAGGCGGCAGCCCCCCATGCGGCTCCGCAGCAGGCGCAGGTACGGGCGGCGGGCAAAAAGCTCAAGGGCGCGGCGCTGGCCACCGGCCTGACGGTGGCGGGCGTGCTGCTGCTTATCTGCGCGCTGGCGGCGCTGCCCGACGCCATCTACTGGCTGCCCGAGGCCCTGACGGAGGGCGGCAGCTATTGGACCTGGCTGGTCGAGGATTCGATGCCAATGCTGATGTCGCTCACCGGCGGCATCGGCTGCCTGTTCGGTGCCAATCACATCCGCACCACCCGCCGTATGCGCAAGAAAATCGACAATATCGTCGGTGATGCGAAATATATGTACATTCAGGACATCGCCGACGCCATCCCGTGCAGCTATGAAAAATGCTGCAAGCATCTGGAAAACTGCATCGACGAGGGACTGTTTGGCCCGGGCGCCTATCTGGATATGCACCGCAAATGCCTTGTCGTCAAGGAGCGCCCGCCCGAGCCGACGCCCGCCCCGGCCCCCGCGCCGAAGCCGCAGAAGGCTGACCCGATGCCCGAGGCCGACCAGTACCAGAAAATCCTCGACGAGCTGCGCCGCGTCAATGACGCCATCCCCGACGAGGAGATGACCGACAAGATCAGCCGTCTGGAGGCCGTGTCCGCCAAGATCTTTGAGCAGGCCCGCACCGATCCCGACAAGCTGCCACAGATGCGCAAATTTATGGATTATTACCTGCCTACGTCGTTAAAGCTGCTCAATACCTACGCCGAGCTTGACAAGCAGGGCATCGAGGGCGAGAATATCTCGGAGTCCAAGCACCGCATTGAGCAGACGATGGACACGCTGGTCAAAGCGTTTGAAAACCAGCTGGACCGCCTGTTTGCCAGCGACGCCCTCGACGTCAGCACCGACATCGACGTTATGCAGAACATGCTGCGCGCCGACGGCCTGACCGACGATGCACCGTTTAAGCTGTGAGAAAGAAAAGCCTCCCTTGTCAAAGGGAGGTGGACGCCGCAGGCGGCCGGAGGGATTCCGACGGGCCTTGCCGTATACGCCGTTACACCCGCAGCCGGGCAGGAATCCCTCCGCCTCGCTTACGCTCGGCACCTCCCTTTGACAAGGGAGGCTCAATCATTCCAAAGGAGCCAACACCCCATGCAAAAATCCACAGGGCAGCTGCATAACAGCTGGCACAATTTTTCCAAGTACCGCCCGCTCATCCGCGAGCTGGTCACCCGCGACCTCAAGGTCAAATACCGCCGCAGTGTGCTGGGCTATATGTGGAGCATTTTAAACCCGCTGCTCATGATGCTGCTGCAAACGCTCGTTTTCTCCTACATGTTCCGGTTCGACATCCCGAACTTCCCGCTGTATCTCATCTGCGGCAACACCCTGTTCAACTTCTTTAACGAGAGCACGAACATGGGCATGGGCAGTGTGCTGGGCAATGCGTCGCTTATCAAAAAAGTATACGTGCCCAAGTTCATTTTTCCCATCAGCCGCGTGGTGTCCAGCTTTGTGAACCTGCTGTTCAGCCTGGCGGCCATCCTGCTGGTCATGCTTATCACCCGCTCGCCGTTCTACTGGACGATTCTGCTCGTCTGGGCACCGCTTTTGCTGCTGCTGGCGTTCTGCTGCGGCATGGCCGTGCTGCTTTCGGCGCTGGCGGTCTACTTCCGCGACCTGCAATACCTGTACGGTATCCTGACGATGGCCTGGATGTACGCTACACCGCTGTTTTATCCCCTCTCGGCGCTGCCGCCCTTCATGGTGCCCGTCATCAAGCTGAACCCGCTGTACCATTACATCAACTGTATGCGGTGCCTTGTCATGTACGGCACGGTGCCCGGCCCCAACACCTGGATCGCCTGCATCGGCAGTGCCGTGGTCATGATGGGCGTCGGCCTCGCTGCGTTCCGCAAGCTGCAGCGCAACTTCATTCTGTATCTGTAAGGAGCTTTCCATGTCCATCATTCAGGTGGAGGATGTCTCGATGCGTTTCAACCTCGCGCAGGAGAAAACCGAGACCCTCAAGGAATACACCGTCAAGCTGCTGAAGCATCAGCTGTTTTTCAACGAATTTTACGCACTGCGGGACATTTCGTTCAAAATTGAGCCCGGCGAGTCGGTGGCGCTGATTGGCCGCAACGGCAGCGGCAAGAGCACGATGCTGAAGCTGATTGCCGGCGTTATGTACCCCACGACGGGCAGCGTGACCGTCAACGGCGAGATCGCGCCCCTGATCGAGCTGGGCGCAGGCTTTGACCTGGACCTGACCGCGCGGGAGAACGTCTTTCTGAACGGTGCGGTGCTCGGCCATGACCGCGCCTACATGCAGGAGCATTTCCAGAACATCATCGACTTTGCCGAACTGTGGGATTTTGTCGATGTGCCGGTAAAAAACTATTCCAGCGGCATGATCGCGCGGCTGGGCTTCTCGATTGCGACAGAGGTCCGGGCCGACATTCTGGCCTGCGACGAGATTTTGTCCGTCGGTGACTTTATGTTCCAGCAAAAGTGCCACCAGCGGATGGAGCAGATGCTCTCCGGCGGCACAACGCTGCTGTTTGTCAGCCACGACATCAATCAGGTCAAGCAGCTGTGCAAGCGCGCCATCTGGATCGACCACGGCCACCTGCGCGGCGACGGCCCCGCGGAGGAGGTCTGCAACGCCTATGTAGCCGCGATGGAGCGGGGCGAGTAAAGGCTTCCCCCGAGGGGGAAGCTGTCCGCGAAGCGGACTGATGAGGGGCAAACTTTCCGCGGCAGCCCGTTGGCGGGCAACAGCGGCACAGCCGCCCCTCATCTGTCTGTGGTCGGGGCCACAGACACCTTCAGTCTACGCGCTAAGGGCCGCCTACGGCGGTTGCGCTTCGACACGCGCCTGCGGGCGCAGCCCCAAGGGGGAAGGCATCCCGGCCCAAGTAAGCAACACAAAGGAGACCCCATGCTGACCAAAAAACAAAACCTTACACGGGAAATCCTGACCGTTATCCTGCTGCTGGCGGCGGTGGCGGCCACGGAATACTGGTTCTTCCAGCTGTGGCGGCTGGACTGGCATGTGCCGATGTTCTACGGCGGCGACGGCATCTACTGGGTCGGTCAGGTGCAGCGCAGCTACGGCGAGCTGTCCGGCTCCCTCGGCTGGCCGTTCTATGAGGTCGCGGGCAGATACGACCCGAACTATGATCTGATCTACGACATCTTTGTCTGGTTCGTCGGCCTGTTCACCAAGGACACCGGCACGGTGTTCAACCTGTATGTCCTCGTCATCCCGTTTGCCAACGCGCTGGCGGGGTACGCGGTGTTCCGCATGGTCGGGCTGCGCCGCTGGCTGAGCTTTGCGTTCGGTCTGACGTTTGGCCTGACGCCCTACGTCCAGCAGCGCATGGCCGGGCACATGATGCTGGCCGCCTGCGAGTTTGTGCCGTTCTCGGTGCTGCTCTGTCTCTGGTGCGCCGAGGATGAACAGTTCAACCGCCCGGGCAGGGGCTTCTTCAAAAGCAAGCGCAACTGGCTGGCGCTGGCCATGGCGTGGGGGATCGCCAACAACGGCGCGGCCTACTACCCGTATTTCACCTGCTTCTTCCTCTGCGTCACGGCGCTCTGCCTGATTTTGCGGGACCGCAGGTGGCGCGCGGGCACGTCCTGCGTTGTCACGATTGCCGAGATCGTCGCCTGGATGATCCCCGACTTCTTCCCGATGGTGCTGGGCATCCTGAACGGACAGGGCAGCACGCTGACCAACGGCGTCTACCGCAGCCCCGTCGGCGCGGACATCTACAGCCTGCGCATCAGCAGCCTGCTGCTGTCGCCCAACGGCTTCGGCCTGCAGAAGCTCGCCAACTGGATGGGCCGCTACTTCCACGTTCTGGCCACCGATGAAGGCCCGATGTACAACGAGAACGCCTACGGCTACCTCGGCATTGTGGGCATTTTCGGCTTCCTCGCGCTGCTGCTCATGCTGCTGCACAGCCGGGACTGGAAGGCGGGCCGCACCGAACGCCCCGAGCTGGGGGACCGCCTCTGGCTGCTGAGCCGCCTCAACGTCATGGCGCTGCTGCTGGCGACGATTGCCGGCTTCGGCGGCATCATCGGCATCTTTGTGCGGTTCATCCGCGGGTACAACCGCATCAGCCCGTACATTGCGTTCTTCGCGCTGCTGGCTGTCGGCCTGGCTCTTGAAAAACAGCTGACCCGGCGCACCGGGCGCAGCCGCAAGGCGCTGGCGGCTGTGGCCATCCTGCTGCTGGGCTGCGGTTACTGGGAGCAGCAGGGCTTCTTCCGGCCTGAGTATGAGGAGATTCAGGACAAGTGGTATCAGGACGAGGCTTTTATGAACGAGGTCGAGGCTGCGGCAGGGGACGGCGCGATGCTTTTCACGCTGCCGTACATGAAGAACTTTGAGAACGGCTCGCTGAACAACATGTGGGATTACACGCTGCTGCGCGGCCCGCTGCACAGCAAGACGCTGAAATTCACCTACGGCGCGGGCTACGGCACGAAGAATGACCTCTGGTACCGCGAGACGAGCGAGCTGGAGCCGGACGCCATGGTGGCCGAGCTGCGCACACAGGGTATGACCGGCATCTATCTGGATCTGGACGGCTACCCCGAGGACGAGCAGCAATCGACGCTGGCCGCCCTGACCGAGGCCGCCGGCTGCGGCCCGGAGGATGTCATCCACAGCGGAAGCGGGCTGCTCTGCTACATCCCGCTGGGGCAGGAGTAACGCATGAAACTGCAAAAAATAACGCAAAAACGATGGTTCTGGCCGCTGGTCTGCGCGGTGTCCGTCGTGTTCGGCTGGTGGTATTTAAGCATTGTGACCTGCGCGCCGCTGGGCGGCGACGATGAGCTTATCAACCTGCAGAACTACTATTATATTACGCACACCTCGTTTGCCCGGAGCGTGCTGGACTACCTTGGCGATTTGTGGGAGCAGTTCAGCCTGCAGAACGGGCGGTTCCGGCCCTTCTCGTCGCCGCCGGTGCGCGGCCTGACGAGCTGGTTCCTGGGGGATCTGGTCGGCTACCGGCTCTACATTCTGGCGTGGACCTACGCGGACATTGTGCTGACGGCGTGGCTCGTCGGCAAGGCGTCCCGCAACAAAAAGCTGGGCATTGCCTGCCTCTGCCTGCTGCCGATGATGTTCAGCGTCTGGCAGGACTCCACGGGCAACAGCCTCTACTCCTACGGCGCACTGGTGCAAAGCACGCTGCTGCCCGCGCTCGTCGCCGGGCTGGCCGTGCTGCGCTGGCAGGACACCGGCCACAAGCGGTGGGCCGTGCTGGCGGGCTACTGTATGTTCCAGTGCTGCGCCACGTTTGAGATCGGCTTTACCTATATCATTCCGATTTTTGGTCTGGCGTGGCTCTACACCGACAAGGCCCGCGACGCGCTGCGGTTAAGCATCCCGGCGCTGCTGGGCGAGTGCGTGACGCTGGCCTTCAATATGGGCGCACGGCTCATGAACACGCTGCGGGCCGCGGGCATTCTCGCGGGCAGTGTCTCCCAGATCGAGGGCATCTCCCCGAACTTTGACCTGCCCGCCATCCTGCGCACCTGGGCCATGCAGATGTCGGCGGGCTTCCCGCTGAACGCGATGCTGTTCGGCAAGATGCGCCCCGGGAAAATATATCCCGTGGACGTGCTGTGCGGCGTCATGGTGGCCGGTGCGGCAGTGGCCGCGCTGGCGGCGCTGGATAAGCTGCCGAACAAAAAGCAAAATCTGCTGCTGTTTTTAAGCGGCCTTGCCATGCTGTCCGCCCCGGCACTGCTGATCGGGCTTTCGCCCAAGTACCAGCAGCCCGGTCAGGTGGACTGGCGGCACGGCTACATTCCTCAGACTGTGGAGAGCTTCGGCGTCGGTTTAATGGCGCTGGCCGTGCTGGTGATGCTGCTGCGTTGGGCCCGCGGCAAGAGCTGGCGGCCCGGGGGCCGCGCAGTGCTCTACGGTCTGCTGGCCGTCTGCATGGCCGGGTCGGTGGTCTGGCAGCGCGCCGCGACCCGCTCGGCCTACGACCAGGGCGGGCGCGCCTACACGGTCTTTGGCGACGGCGTCGCCGCGGGCCTGGCCGCCGACTGCGGCGACACGCCGGTGGTGACCGATTACATGATCTGGGGCGGCCATGAGGTTGCGGAGAACGCCTTCTTCCTGCGCTACGGCGATCTGGACGCCGATGCCCACGCCCTGCAGGTCTGGCGCACCGAGGACCACGCCGACGACGAGACAGTGTACCGCGTCGGGTTCACGCTGGGGCAGGACAGGCACTACGACATTGCCTGGTGCGGCCTTGGCCACGGGGCAGACCCGGATGTGCTGACAGATGTCGAGGTCTGGCTGCCCGCGGGCACCTTCCTCTATGATGTGCTCTATTACACAACCGCCGACGGCGAGGAAGTGCGCAGAGAGGTCTACCCCGACAAGAACGGCTCCATGATCACGCTGGACGGCGAAATTCTCGCGGACAGCATCCGGCTGGCCGCTCATTAGGGGGCACCCCGCCCTACGCATAACGCAAATCAGGGCCTGTAGGGCGGCCTGCCCACAGGCCGCCGTGCCCGCTTGCGGAAGTGCAAAGCCTGTTGGACTGCCACCCCGTAGGGGCCGGGCATGCCCGGCCCGCTGCCCTCCCGCAAAAGCCCGTCCATCTTCCCGCCGCGGGCCGCAGCTATGCGGCCACTGCGTACTCTATCCATTCAAGGAGGTGCCGCCCTTGGCACAAAATAAATCCCGCCGCCTGCTGTGGGCGGTCTGCCTTGCGGCGCTGGCGGCATTTGCTGCGGCCATGGTCTGGCTGCACTACCAGCAGCTTTGCTCCCCCGGCGGCGGCAGCGACCCCTATACCTCCGACCTTGGTATGCACCTGGCCTTCGCGCAGCGCGGCATGGTCTACTCCACCGTGTCGCTGCTCATCGGCCCGGCGTATGCACTGGCCGGGCGCATCGGCATTGCCGTGCTGCTGGCGGCGTTCCATCTGGCCGCCGTCGCCGTGTTCGCCTACGGCCTGCGCACTGCCCTGCCCGATGCCCCGCGCCCGGCGCGGCTGCTGGTCAGTCTGGTGGTCAACCTTGCCACGGCGGTCTGGATGCCCCGCGGCGGCTACTGGTACCAGGGCACTGTCGGCGGCACGATTTATCACAACACAACGTATATTATGCTCGCGCCCTTTGCACTGCTGGCGATGCTGGCCTTTTACCGTGTCTGGCAGACGATGCGCGATGACCTGGATCTGCGTGCCTACGCGGTCTACACGGTGCTGCTGACCGTGGCGACCAGTTTCAAGGCCAGCCTGATCTTTGCATTCGCCCCGGCGCTGCTCGTGCTGCTGATTGCCGATTTTGTGCGCACCCGCGCCAAAAATCTGAAAAATGAGATCATCATGGGATGCAGCGTTTTCCCCGGTGTAGCGCTCTGCTTTATCCAGGCCAACGTCCTGTTTGCCGAGGAAGGCTCCGGCATACGCCTGATTTTCACCGTCCCGTTTGACCACCACCGTATGCTGTGGGGGCCGTTCAACGAGGCCGGCGTGCTGGGGCTGGCGCGGTCCTTCGTCTTTGTGGCGGCAGTGGGGCTGCTGCTGGGCCGCGCGGCGTGGCAGCGCTTCCGCTATCGGTTCAGCCTTTTCACCTTCGCCTTCTCGCTGGCCGAGGCGCTGCTGCTGGTCGAAAGCGGTGAGCGGCTCTATCACGCCAATCTCTGGTGGGGGCCGTTCATCTGCTTCTGGGTGTTCTGGCTCGAGTCCGTCAGCGTCTTTTTGCAGCAGACGCGCACCGGGGCCGTCCCCCGCTGGCGGCTGGCCGTCTGCGCCGCCGCGCTGGCGTGGCACATCGTCAGCGGTGTCTGTTTCTTAGTCATGCTTTTGCAGGGTGTAAGCTATAACGTGCCGATCCTGACGTATAATTTGTGGTAAAAAAATAAGCCGCAGGTGCAAAAACGCATCTGCGGCTTTTGTATGTTGTCAGCTTCAACCCGTAGGGGCGCATTCTATATGCGCCCGTGGCTGTGTGCGGCAATGAGTAACGCCCGCGGGCGGATATGGAATCCGCCCCTACGATGGAGGGGGCAATGCTCGTCATCGACCCGGCCAGGCAACGGCAGGCTGCCTGCGGGCGAGCACTGCTCGCCCCTACGATTTGCGCTTTCCCTCATGCCCGCCCGGCAGCGGCAGACTGCACACCAGCGCAATGCCCAGCGCCAGGGCCAGCGCGACCTTGAAGGTCTCGCCGCCTTTGCTGGCGAAAAGCTCCTGCTCGCCCTGCAAAAAATAGTAGGCCGTGTAGTAGATGCCCGCGCCCGGCACAAGCGGAAAGATGCCCGGCAGCAGAAAAATTGTCACCGGGGCCTTGTGGCGGATGGCAAAGAACCGCGCGCAGCCGGTCAGCGGCAGCGTGGCGACCAGCGTCGCAATCGCCGGGCTTAACGCGAACAGCTCCACGCAGAAGATGTAGACCATCCAGCCCACCGCGCCGGTCAGGCCGCAGGCCAGGTAGTGCCGCCGCGGCATCTGGAATGTGATGCCAAAGCTGATCGTTGCAATGACGGCCACCACAAAATGGGCAAAATAATGTGTCCAGACCGGCATCACGCCACCCCCAATCCGCGGGCCATGATCCAGCCCAGCACCACGCCGCCCGCAATGCTGCCCGCAATCAGCAGGGCATCCAGCAGGCGGATGGAGCCGGACAGGTAGTCGCCGTTCAGAATATCCCGCACGCCCATCGTCAGGGCAACGCCGGGGGTCAGCACCATCAGCGCGCCGATGATCGCCGCGTTGGCGTTGACGGCGGGCACGACGGCCTGCACCGCAATGGCCCAGATCGTGCCGCAAAACGCCGCCACAATGTCGGTGAATATCCGGTTGATGCCGTGCCTCGCAAACTGCTGGCAGACGAGCGCCTCCAGCAGGCCCGCCACCGCGGCCACCGGCATGTCTGCCAGCGTGCCGCCGAACAGGTACGCGAACCCCGCTGACCCGACAACGCAGGCCAGAATTTCCAGCTGCGGTGTGCTGCGCGGCAGCGTGCGGGCCGTGTTCAGCCGTGCTTCGGCCTCGACGACGCCCAGCCTGCCGGCGGCCAGCTCACGGGAAAGCTCGTTCACGGCCTCAACGCGGCCCAGATGGACCGACACGGTGGGCACGTGCCGCACCAGCGAGACGGCATCCCGCCCCGGCAGGTGCGCCGACGCAAAGATGCCGTTGGTCAGAACATAGACATGGAAGTCCCGCACGCCGAGGCTGGCGGCCATGATCTCCATGGTCTGCTGCGCGCGGAACACCTCGCCGCCGTTTTCCAGCAGCGTCTGGCCCGCGTCCATGACAAGCTCCAGCGCACGGTCAAACAGTGCATCAGCCACGGATATTCTCCCGCACAGCGTTGAATTCCGGGTAATGGGCGTACAGATGCTGCGCGATGGCCTCCATGAGCAGGTAGTCATGCTCGGAGTCGATGTCGATGATGCCGGTGTCCATCATAACGCTGACGCCGAACTTGGAGTGCCACAAAATCGGGTCGGGGTTATCCACGAGGAACGCACGGCGGATGACATAGATCGACGCATTGACATCGTAGACCTCGGGTGCCTGCTGACGGCCGGTGAACTGGCTTTCGATGACCATCTCGGCGTGGTCGCCCACGATCTTGAACATATTGAACCACGGATTGCGGCGGGCCTCGCAGACGCTGAAAATGATTTGCAGGTCCTCGCGCTCCTGCGCTTTGGCAAAGGCGTTCTCAATGTCCTGCTCGGTGCGCAGGGGGCTGGTGATGTCCAGATCAATCATAGCATCGTACTGTTTTCCGGTGCGGGCCTCCATGCGGGCAAAGCTGTCCTTGTAGACCTCGACCTTCGGCACGCGGTCCCCGCCCAGCTCGGCCCCGCGGGGCAGGTAGATGACCTCCGGGTACTCGGCGGCCACCAGTCTGGCCAGGTCCTCGCTGTCGGTGTTCAGCGCAACGTCGATTTCCAGCTCCGGGTGCTTTTTAATGAACAGCTCCGCGGCGCTCAGCGAATAGTAAACCAGCGGTTTGCCGCAGAAATTTTTCAGGTTCTTGTTTTTAAAGCCCTTGCTGCCGGCACGGCCGCAAATTGTAATGAGCAGTCTTTTCATTGTACGTTCTCCCCCAAGGTAAGTTTCAGCACGTTCAGTGCCAGCGCGGGCGGGTTGCAGCTCTCGCCGCTGCCCGTCAGCGCGTAGTCCACAAAATATTCCATCTCCCGCTCATAGCGGCGGTTGACGTCCTCCTCATAGTGCTGCACGGTGCCGTCCGGCAGGGTCAGCGTGCCCGCGCCAAAGTCGGCCAGATAGCTGCCGTTATGGCAGAAAAGCTCGATGCTGCGACGGTATCCGCGGCCAAAGTAATCGAGATGCACCTCGGCCAGCAATGTGGGGTATCTGGCGATATATACCGACAAATCGTCGGAGTCGATTTCGAGGTCGGAGTAGGTGCCCTTGAAATTGTACAGCTTTTCAGGCACGCCGAACAGCTCGACGAGGTAGTCCCATTCGTGGATGAGGTCAATCGTCACGCCGCCGCCCATCGCCTTGTGGGCGCTGTAGACCGTGCGGTAGTCCACGCCGGGCCGCCAGTCGGGCAGATAGCTTGAGCAGATGACCCGCGCGCAGTAGGGGTGCAGACCGGGCAGCCGGTCCTTGAGCGCCAGCATGACGCCGCACCACCGCATGGGCGCGGCCACATAGGCTTTTTGCCCCGCGGGCAGGCAGTCGGCCAAATCCAGTCCGGTCTGCTCAGCAGAAAAAATCGGCTTTTCGATGAAAAGTGCCCCGCCGCGGCCCCTGACCCGGGTCAGGGCGTCGGCGTGCAGGCTTGTGGGGTTCGTGATGAACACCATGTCATAGTGTGCGGGCGCGTCGGCCAAATCGGTGTACTGGGCGTGCAGCAGCGCGGCCACGCCGTCCCGCAGCGGGCGGGACAGGTCGCTGCGCAGCGCGTCGGCCTGTAAAGTCCAGCCCCGGTCCGCACAGAGGTTGGTCAGATTTTTTAAATGGCGCGTCCCGATGGAGCCCAGCCCCACGAACAGCGCGGTGATGGTACGCATAGGAGATCCCCTTTTTATAACAAGTTTACGGCAGGTTTGTGGGGGAGGCATTTATGCCTCCCGCGGGGCTTGCGGCAACCGCAAGGTGCCCGGGCGGATATGGAATCCGCCCCTACGCTGTAGGGGTCGATGCCTGCATCGACTCGGAACCCCGGAGGCTGCCGCACGTAGCTTTTCTTGGCCCCCTCTGCGAGGGGGCTCCGCCCGCAGGCGGTGGGGGAGAGAACCCTGCGGCTATCCGAAATTTTACGGGCTATGGCAAGGTTCTCTCCCTCCGGCCCTGCGGGCCACCTCCCCCGCAAGCGGAGGAGGCTTTAGTGACTTTCAATAAAGTCCATCAGCTCAATGGCCTTCAGGTCCTTTTCAAAGCTCCACTTCGGCTGCTCGTCGCCCTTCAGCACGCCAAAAAAGTTCGTCAGCTCGTCCACATAGGCGTTTTCTACAACGTTGTCGCTGTAGCGGCTGTCGTGCTCAAAGCTGGCGTAGGTGTTGACAAACCGCTTGTCGCCGTCCTTGAACTCGTACAGCGCTTTGGGGTTGCCCTCCCAGAACAGGTGGATGCCGTCCCCGAAGCACTCAAAGCTGCGCACGGCCTTGCGGCTGACGACGTCGGCGGCCAGCACACCCTGCACGCCGCCCTTGTGGCGCAGCAGCAGCGTTACGCAGTCGGGGTAGGGGAGCCCTAAGTCACTGATCGTGTCCTTCTGCACGGTCACGCTCTCCACGTCGCCGAAGGCGTCCAGCAGCCACGGCAGGTCGATGCCGAAGATCTCGCGCACGCCGCCGGTGCGGGCGTTGCCGACGAAGAAGTTTTTATAATTCTCCCACGGGTGCCAGTCGGGCAGATACTGCCCGATGTGGTAGATGTAGTGTACGGGCTTGCCAAATTCCGCGACCTGCTGTTTAATATACTGTGTCTCGCGGCGGTACAGCATCGTGGAGGACAAAAACAGCGGCAGTTTTTTGGCCGCAGCCTTGGCCATATTCTCCCGGTAGCCGTCACTGACCAGATTCAGCTCGGTAAAGACGGGCAGGTCGTGGTCCAGCAGCTCGCCGATGACCGCCGCGTGGGCCAGCGGCGCGGTGCAGACCAGCGCGGCGTCGGGGTGCTCGGCGGCAACGGCCTCGCCGATGGTGGCATAGGCGGCGTCCGCCAGACCCAGCCGGAGGGCCTCGTCGCGGCGGCTCTCGGCGGTGTCCACGCCGACGATCTGAATAGCCGCGTCAATGCCTTTGGTCAGCCGGGCGCGGCGTTTGCCCATGCTGCCTAAACCGACGATGAGAAGTTTCATACCAAAACGCTCCTTTGCGGGTCAAATTCCGGCACAGGGCCGTCATAAAAGATTTTGGGTCTTGCAAAATCAAATTTTGCCAACACAGCGCAGATTTTTTCGCTGGTCTCGCCGCCGTTATACGGGCTGACGGCGCCGGCCGCCACGGGGGCAAACGCCGGGGACAGCGCCCTGCGCAGCGCGGCCTCGATGGCCGGCTCGTCGGCGTCGCAGCAGAGCACGTTCGCGCAGATGGCGCGCCCGGCCTGCCGTCTGCCGATGTTGACCGTCGGCACCTTAAAGGTGGGCGTCTCGACGACACCGGACGACGAGTTGCCCGCCACGAGCGCCGCGCAGGCCATGGCGGAGAGGTAGCGCCGCAGACCGAGGCTCTGCACAAATCCGGCGCGGTCCGGGTGGGCGGCGGCGAACGTCTGCATCATGGCGGTGCAGACCTGCCCGCCCGCGTCGGCGTTCGACCCGGTGATGAGCCAGAACACGCCGTCCACGGCGGCCATAGCGTCACACAGCGCCTGCACCTGCACAGCGGGGGAGCCTGCGTCGGGGGCGGTCTCGGGGTGGTAGGTCACGAGCGCGAAGGGCTGCATGAGGTCAAACCCAGTCGATTTGCACAATTCCTCACGGCTCATTTTGGGCAGAGTGCGGATGTTTTCATCCCCCAGCCCGCCGACGCAGAACACGGTGTCGGGCGCTTCGCCCATCCGCACAAGCCGCGCGGCGCTGTCGGCGCAGGACGGAAAGTGTACCGCCGCCATTTTGCTGATGCAGTGGCGGTAGTATTCGTCCGCCGCGCCCAAGGTCACGTCGCCGCCCGAGATATGGGCAATCGGGATATGCCGCGCCGCTGCCGCAGCGGCCACGGCGAAGATCTCAAACCGGTCCCCCAGCAGCAGCACGGCGTCCGGGCAGTGGGCGGCAAAGTGGTTGTCGAAAATTTCCATCGTGCGTGCGATGGTTTTGGCGACGGGTTCATCGGCGTTGTCGGTGAAGATCGGCAGTCTTGCCGCGATGGGCAGGCCGTCGGCTTCGATTTCATGCACGGTCTTGCCCAGACGCGGGCAGAGATGCGCCCCGGTCACGACGAGCTGCAAGTCCAGCACATCGGACGCCGCGATTTTCTGCACCACCGGGCGCAGCAGGCCATATTCCGCCCGCGTGGCGGTAACGACGGTGATGGTACGCATGGTGTACTCCTTTGCCAAGCCGGGAACGGCAGTCTCCCGGGAACTTGTTCTTTCTTTTGGCAGCAAAAGAAAGAACCAAAGAAAACTGCCGCTGTTGCGAATGCAGCGGACCCCGCCTTAGGGGCTGCACGCCCCTAAGAACCCCAAAGAGGAGGTCGGAAGTCTCGGCGGCTAAACGGACGCAGTATTACTGTCCGTTCTTAACGCCGCCGAGCCTTCCTCCACCTTAAATTCGGGAGTTCCCCCGAACCCCCGCAGGGGGCGAGGGAGGCCCCCTTGTCAAAGGGGGCTGTCACCGTTAGGTGACTGGGGGATTCCGACGGGCCTTGCGTGGCCGCCCGTTACACCCGCAGACGGCCAGGAATCCCTCCGCCTCGCTTGCGCTCGGCATCTCCCTTTGACAAGGGAGGCTTTGACGGGCCTTACGTGACCGCCCGTAAACGGTCACCCCCCCTCCCTTTCCCCAAACTTTACAAACTTTACACGCTCTACACAAAACCTGCCCCCTCTTTGCAAAACCTTTACCGCGATTGTACCGTACTATGGTCGAAACCGGCGCAAAACCGCGGTACAATTAGCTTGCTTCCGGTGAAGCACTAGCAAAACATCCAAACTATACCACATAAATTTGGGAAAAAGGGAGAATACACACATGAAACGTACTTCTGCAATTGCTGCCGTTACCGCTGCTGCGCTGGCTCTGAGCCTGGCTGCCTGCGGCTCTGCCGATTCCGCCGCTGCTTCCTCTGCTCCTGCAGAGAGCACCGCCGCTTCCACCGAGGCTGCCTCCTCCGAGGCCCCTGCTTCTGAGGCTGCCCCTGCCGGTGACTTCGACGCCGACCAGGATATCACGGTCATCTCCCGTGAGGACGGCTCCGGCACCCGCGGCGCCTTCATCGAGCTGACCGGTGTCGAGGAGAAGAATGCCGACGGCAAGAAGGTCGATAACACTACCGAGGCCGCCGCCATCCAGTCCAGCACCAACGGCGTCATGACCGCCGTCGCCAACGATGAGACCGCTATCGGTTACATCAGCCTCGGCTCTCTGAGCAATGACGTCAAGGCTGTCACCGTCGGCGGCGTCGAGGCCTCCGCTGAGACCGTCAAGGACGGCAGCTACGTTCTGTCCCGTCCGTTCAACATCGTCACTAACGGCGACGCGACGGACCCCGTGGCCGTCGATTTCATCGCCTATGTCTTGAGCAAGGACGGCCAGGCCATCGCTACCGACAACGGCTACATCGGTGAGGACGGCGCGGACTTTACCTCCGCCCAGCCCGAGGGCAAGATCGTCGTCGGCGGTTCTTCCTCCGTCTCTCCGCTGATGGAGAAGCTGATCGAGGCTTACAAGACCGTCAACCCCAACGCCGAGCTGGAGCTCCAGACCACCGATTCCACCACCGGCGTCTCCGGTGCGCTGGAGGGCACCTACACCATCGGCATGGCCAGCCGTGAGCTGAAGGACTCCGAGGTCGAGGGCGGCGCCAAGGCTACCGTGCTGGCGCTGGATGGCATCGCCGTCGTCGTCAACCCCGGCAACACCACCGACGACCTGACCGTTGACCAGATCAAGGGCATCTACACCGGCGAGCTGACCACCTGGGCGGATGTGCAGTAAAGTATAGCGGCATCGTAGGGGCGGGGCATGCCCCGCCCGCAGCGTACCCGTGACCGCGCGGTTATGGGAAGGCTGCGGGCCGGACATGTCCGGCCCCTACATGGCATAGAACCAAAGGAGTATAGGAAAATGACCTCCAAGCTAAAAGAAGGCGTTATGCAGGGTGTGTTCACTCTCTGCGCCTGTGTGTCCATCCTGGCGGTGGCACTGATCTGCATCTTCCTGTTTGCCAACGGCGTGCCCACCCTGTTCAAGATCGGCCCGCTCAAGTTCCTGCTGGGCACGACATGGAAGCCCGGCAACGACATCTTCGGCATCCTGCCGATGATCCTGGGCAGCATCTACGTCACGGCGGGGGCTATCCTCGTCGGTGTGCCCATCGGCCTGCTGACGGCCATCTACATGTCCAAGTTCGCGTCGCCCCGCATCAATAAGGTCATGCTCCCGGCGGTGCAGCTGCTGGCCGGCATCCCGTCCGTCGTCTACGGTTTCTTCGGCATGATCGTGCTTGTGCCCGCCGTGCAGGCCATGGTCAAGTCGCCGTTTTTCAAAACCGTGCTCCACGTCAAGAGCGGCAAGGGCATGAGCCTGTTTACCGCCGCCGTGCTGCTGGGCATCATGATCCTGCCCACCATCATCACGGTCAGCAAGACGAGCCTTGACGCCGTGCCCGGCAGCTACTACGAGGGCAGCCTTGCCCTTGGCGCGACGCATGAGCGCAGCGTGTTCTACGCCGTGCTGCCCGCCGCAAAATCCGGCGTGCTGTCGGCAGTCATCCTCGGCATTGGCCGCGCCATCGGTGAGACGATGGCCGTCGTCATGGTCGCGGGCAACCAGACCTGGATGCCCAAGGGTCTGTTCCAGGGCCTGCGCACGATGACCTCGAACATCGTCATCGAGATGGGCTACGCCGCCGACCTCCACCGCGAGGCGCTGATCGCCACCGGCGTTGTGCTGTTCGTATTCATCCTGCTTATCAACCTCTGCTTCAGCCTTGTGAAAGGGGGTAAGGACTATGCCTGAGATTGCCGCAGCGCAAACAGCCGCCGATATGACCTACGCAAAACCGCATGAGTTCATGCCCACCGGCGGCAGCAACCGCCGCGCCGCCCGTATGCAGGCCGCCGCGCTGCGCTGGCTTGTGCGCATGGCCGCCCTGCTGACCGCCGCGGTGCTGGTGTTCCTCATCGGCTACATTCTGGTCATGGGCATCCCCAATTTGAAGCCCGAGCTGTTTGCCTGGGAGTATAACTCCGAGAACGTCTCGCTGACGCCCGCGCTCATCAACACGGTGCTGATGACGGCCTTCTCGCTGGCGATCTCGACGCCGCTGGGCATCTTTGCGGCCATCTGGCTGGTCGAGTACGCCCACCGCGGCAGCAAGCTGGTCAAGGTCGTGCGCGTCACCACCGAGACGCTGCAGGGCATCCCGTCCATCGTCTACGGCCTGTTCGGTATGCTGTTCTTCGTCACCAAGCTGCACTGGGGCTATTCGCTGATCGCCGGTGCGTTCACGCTGGCCATCATGGTTCTGCCCGTCATCATGCGCACGACGGAGGAGGCGCTGATCGCAGTGCCCGACTCTTACCGCGAGGGCAGCTTCGGCCTCGGCGCGGGCAAGCTGCGCACGGTGTTCACGATCGTGCTGCCGTCCGCCATGCCCGGCATTTTGTCCGGCGTCATTCTGGCCACGGGCCGCATCGTCGGCGAGACCGCCGCGCTGATCTATACCGCAAGCTCTGTGGCAAAGATCCCGTCCGGCGTGTTCAGCTCCACCCGCACCCTGGCCGTACACATGTACCTGCTCTCCAACGAGGGCCTGTACATCGGCCAGACCTACGGCACGGCAGTGGTCCTGCTGGTGCTGGTGCTTGTCATCAACGGCCTGTCCGGGCTGGTAGCCGGGAAACTGGCAAAACGGTAAAGGGCAATGCACCGGTAGGGGCCGGGCGGCAGACACCGGCTGCCCGGAGGGGTCAAGACGGCGCACAACGAGCGCCGCCAGCCAGCAAAGCTGGCCCGCTCATGCGGTTGTTTGCCCCGCAGGGGCAAACATTGTTCGCTCCCCGGTTTCGCTACGCTCAACCGTGGTCCCACGCTTACAACCCCGCACCTCCCTACGATTCGCCGTTCACGGGTGCCTTGTAGGGAGCGGTCTTGACCGCTCCGGGCACTCTCCGCGCAGCAGTCCCTTCCCCGGCGCCGCGCATGTAGGGGCCGCATATATGCGGCCCGCAGGTGTACGGAAAAACGGGTGCTCGCGGTCTGGGCCGCGGGCCGGGCATGCCCGGACCCTACGATACAAGAAACAGAGCAGAAATAAGATAAGAGGTCATCTATGAACAAATTTGAAGTGCGCAATATGGACCTGTACTACGGCAGCTTCCATGCGCTGAAAAATATCAATATCGACATCCCGGAAAAGGAGATCACCGCGTTCATCGGTCCGTCCGGCTGCGGCAAATCCACGTTTTTGAAAAGCCTGAACCGCATGAACGACCTCGTCGAGGGCTGCCGCATCTCCGGCGACATCAAGCTCGACGGCGTGGACATCTACAAGGACAAGATGGACGTCAACGTCCTGCGCAAGCGCGTCGGCATGGTGTTCCAGAAGCCGAACCCCTTCCCGATGTCCATCTATGACAACATCGCCTACGGCCCGCGCACCCACGGCATCCATAATAAAGCGCAGCTGGATGAGATCGTGGAAAGATCCCTGCGCGGCGCGGCCATCTGGGACGAGGTCAAGGACCGCCTGAACAAGAGCGCCCTGGGCATGTCGGGCGGCCAGCAGCAGCGCCTCTGCATTGCGCGCGCCCTGGCCGTTGAGCCCGAGGTCCTGCTGATGGATGAGCCGACGAGCGCCCTGGACCCCATCTCGACGTCCAAGGTCGAGGAGCTGGCCACGGAGCTGAAAGAGAATTACACCATCGTCATGGTCACCCACAACATGCAGCAGGCCGCGCGTATCAGTGATAAGACGGCATTTTTCCTGCTGGGCGAGCTGGTGGAGATGGGCCCGACGGAGCGTGTGTTCGCCACGCCCGTGGACAAGCGCACCGAGGATTACATCTCGGGCCGCTTCGGCTAAGGAGGTACGACAAATGGGTACGAGTGTACGAAAAATGTACGACGCCGAGCTGCTGCAGCTTGACACGATGCTGGCCCGTATGGGCCACGCCGCCGGCGGCGCGATCGAGAGCGCCATGACCGCCCTGCGCACCGGCGACACCGAGCTGGCCCGCAGCGTTATTGCCCGGGACAGCGAAATTGACTCCGCCGAGCATGAGATCGAGCACCGCTGCTTAACGCTGTTTCTGCGCCAGCAGCCCGTGGCGGGCGACCTGCGCAAGGTCTCCACGGCGCTGAAGATGGTCACCGACATTGAGCGCATCGCCGACCAGGCCAGCGACATTGCCGAGATAACGCTCCATCTCCACCCGGACGGCGCGCGCACCGTCGGCGTGCTGGACGACCTGTACGCGATGGGCGACATTGCCCTGCACATGGTCAAGGACGCCATTGCCGCCTACGTGCAGGTGGACCTGTCCACCGCCGCGCAGGTCATTGCCCGCGACGACGACTGCGACGCGATGTTCAGCCGCATTTCCAAGGAAATTGCGGCCTACATCGCCGCCCACCCCAACGATGCCGAGACGGCGCTGGACTTATTTATGATCGATAAGTACCTTGAGCGCCTGGGCGACCACGCCGTGAACATTGCGGAATGGGTCGAGTTCCTCAAGACCGGTGTCCACAAATCCCGCAAGATCGTGTAATGCGGGGATAAACAAGCCATTTTCTTATTATTTTCCTATACCAACCAAAACGGGACCTGCCGAAAAGCGGGCCCCGTTTTGGCGTGGAGGGAGGGTTTTTGTAGGGGCCGGGCATGCCCGGCCCCTACCGCGCGGCGGCCCCCGTCCGGCTGCCCAGAGGGGTCAAGACCCCTCCCTACAAGGCACCCGTGAGCGGCAGTTCGTAGGGAGCGGTCTTGACCGCTCCGGGTGCTTTGCGGCAACCGTCAGGTCCCCGGGAGGCGCTACAGGCTTCCCTGTAGGGGCCGCGCGGCAGTAAAAAAAGCAGCCGTCCCTTTCCGGAACGGCTGCTTGCTATCATTTCGCCCCTTTCCCCGCGAACACAACGTAAATCGTTTTGAACAAAATCTTTACGTCGCCCCAGAGGGACCAGTTGTCGATGTAGGCTACGTCGAGCTTGACGACCTCCTCAAAATCCTCGATGTCGCTGCGCCCGCTGACCTGCCACAGGCCGGTGATGCCCGGCTTCATCGACAGGCGGCGCTTGTGGTGGCTCTCGTACTGCTTGTACTCGTCCACCGTCGGCGGGCGGGTGCCCACAAGGCTCATATCGCCCCGCAGCACGTCAAAAAACTGCGGCAGCTCGTCAATGCTGGTGCGGCGGATGAATTTACCCACCTTGGTCACGCGGGGGTCATCCTCCATTTTGAACATCAGGCCGTTCATTTCATTCTGGGCCATCAGTTCCTTCTTGCGGGCCTCGGCGTCCACGTACATGCTGCGCAGCTTGTGGATGTAAAAATACCGCCCGTTGCGGCCCACACGCTTTTGTTTAAAAAACAGCGGGCCGGGGCTTTCGAGCTTGAGCGGGATGGCGACCACCGCGATGATCGGGATGCTGATGATACAGCCGATGACAGCGCCCACCACGTCCATGCAGCGCTTGGCGATCTGGTCGCGCAGCTGCAATTCAACGGTGCCCATCGTGACGATGTTGCCCCCGGCGCAGCGCCCCAGGGACCGGCTCAGCCGCGCGGCGCTCGTCTCGTCGCAGCAGGCTTCCTCAATGCGGTCCAGCAGCGGCAGACGGAAGTGCACGGTCAGGCCCATGCTCTCCATCTCGTCCAGATAGGGGATGAAGCTCTCGCCGCTGTCCATCGGCACATCGACATAGACCTCGTCGAGCGCCTCGCGCCGGATCCAGTCCATGAAGTCGTCGAACGTCGCCTTGACCTCGACACCGCAGACTTTGGTGGAGATCGCGGCGGGCGTGGCCTCCAGCAGCGAGACGCCCACGACCCGGCGGGACCAGTCCTTTCGGATCTCGGAAATCAGCCGCTCGGCCCGGTCCGACGTTGTGACGACGCCGACGAGCGTCTCCATGCCCCAGCTGCGCTGGAACCGGATGAGCAGCCGCTTTAAAATCGCATGGGAGAACGGCAGCAGCACTGCGTTGACCGCGGGCACTGTGACCGCAAAATAACGGGAGTCCAGCATCGTGGCCTTGGCCAGCAGCATGCAGCCTGCATAAACAAGGCCGAACGCGATGTTGAACCGGAGGGAAAGACTGATTTCCTCGTTTTCAGACCGTGTTACGATGTTTTTGTCCTGGTCAAAGAAGAAGAAGGTGACGACGAACGCCACAAACAGCAGGCACAGGGTCTGGAGCCAATCGGTGCTGGTGTAGGGGATCAGCACGCCGAACAGCCCGTCGGTGATGAGCCACGCCAGCAGCACGCTGACGGCCATCGTGAGCAGATCGGCGAAAAATACATAAGCGTATTGCAGCTTTTCGCGTTTACTTGTCATGAAGAAGGAAAAGTCCTCTCTAATAGTTATCTTCTTATTTTACCATAGGCAGAGGATATTTTCAACAAAATCCGCAATATCATAACAATTACACAATTTATAGTGGCGCGGTAGGGGAGGGCTTCATCCCTCCCGGGGAGGTTTCCGCCGCCGCGCACGGGCACGGAGCGGTCAAGACCGCTCCCTACAAACCGCTCGTTATCGTGGCATCGTAGGGAGGGGTCTTGACCCCTCCGCAGAGGTTTCCGCCGCCGCGAGCTAAAAATATACCGTTACTCCGATTCGTTCTCCCGCCCGACGATCTCGGCTTTTAAGACGTCCTGAATATCCACCAGGCATTCCAGCAGCAGGGGGTTGAACTGCCCGCAGTCGCCGTGCAAGATCATCTGCACCGCGGTGTCCGGTGAGTAGGCGGCCTTGTAGACGCGCTTGCTGACCAGCGCGTCATAGACGTCCGCCATCGAGACGATCTGCGCCGAAATCGGGATGTCGTCCCCGGCCAGACCGTCGGGGTAGCCGCGACCGTCCCAGCGCTCGTGGTGCCAGCGGCAGATGTCGTGGGCGGTCTTGACCAGCGCTTCGTTTTTATAGCGGCCCAGACGGTCCAGCATGTTCGCGCCCACAACGGTGTGGGTTTTCATAAGATCGAACTCCTCCGGGGTAAGCCGCCCGGGCTTGTTCAGGATCTTATCGTCTATCGCAACCTTTCCGATGTCGTGCAGCGCCGATGCCATGACGATCAGCTCCTGCGTTTCGGGCGGCAGGTCATACTTGTCGGTTTTCTGCGTTAGCCGCTCCAGAAGGCGCTGGGTCAGCGTGCCGATGTGCAGCACGTGCTGGCCGCTCTCGCCGTTGCGGAACTCGACGACCTCGCTCAGGATCGAGATCATCATCTTGGTGTTTTTCTCTTTTTCCTTGATCTGGCTCGTCACCAGCGAGGCGAGCCGCCGCTGCTTGGCGTAGAGCTTGATCGTGTTGAAAACGCGGCGGTAGACGACGCCCGCATCGAACGGGCGGCTGACATAGTCCGACACGCCCAGCTCGTAGGCGTGGCGCACAACGGTGTCGGCGTCCTCGCTCGAGATCATGATGACGGGGATGTCCTCGATCCAGTGGCTGCGGTTCATCTCGCTCAGCACCGCAAAGCCGTCCATGACCGGCATGACGATGTCCAGCAGGATCAGCGCAATGCCGGTGCCGTACTGCTCCAGCATGGCCAGGCATTCCCTGCCGTTCGTCGCCTCCAGAATGTTGTAGTCACTGCCCAGGATCTCCGCCAGAATGGCGCGGTTCATCTCGGAGTCGTCCACAATTAAAATGCTCTGGCGGGAATGGCTTTCGCGCCCGGCAGCGCTCAAAGCGCCGTCCCGGGCGTTGTCCTCGGTCACGACCATGTTTTTGCGGTTCTTGGCCTGGTACATCAGCTTGTCGGCGCGGGAGACTGCCTGCTCCACGGTCTCGCCGGGCTGCGTTATCACGCCGCCGATGCTGGCGGACAGCTGCAGACGGGAATACCCCGGCACGCTGGCGGTGTGCAGCTGCTCCCGGATGCGGTCCAGCTTGGCCAGGAACGCCGCGCGCTCAATGCCCGGCAGCACCAGCAGGAATTCGTCGCCGCCGTAGCGGATGAGCACGTCCGATTTGCGGATGCAGGCGCGCACCACGTCAACGCAGGTGCGCAGCGCCGTGTCGCCGGCCTGGTGGCCGTTGGTGTCGTTGATCAATTTAAAGTCGTCCAGGTCCAGCACGGCCACACCGGCGGGGTCGGTCTTGTCCTTGAGTGCGTCCTCAAAGTAGCGGCGGTTGTAGCTGTCGGTCAGTGCATCGTGGTAGAGCTTGGTGTGGTAGCTCGTGATGCTGTCTATCAGGCGGTCCCCGTTTTCGGGGTCAATGAGGGTCTCGCCGTCCAGCTTCTGGACCAGCTCCATGACACAGGGAGCGCCGTCGACCTCGCGGTAGACGGCGGTGACCTGAAAGACCTCGCTGCCCATGTATTCCAGCTTGGTGCGCTGGCGGTGATCCTCCAGCACCTGCCGGGAGATGCAGTTCCGGCAGGGGGTGTTTTTGCCCCAATAGCTGTAGCAGCTGCAAAAGCTGTTGACGGACTCCTCGCCGCCGACCTGCGCAGCATCCAGCGGCCGCACCACAGTAAAGATGGTGCGGTATTGGGCCATTTCCGTTTCGACCTGTTCTCTGGTCATAGTGCTTCCGCCTTTGTGTGAAGGAATGGGTAGATAAAAACTGTGTTACATATAAAAACATTATAGCATTGCAGGGCGTTTTTTGTCAATGTGGCAAAGGGGGACCCCATGACCGCCCGGCAACGGATTGCCGTAGGGGGGCAGCCTCCCGGCGGCCCTGTCCTACCCGCTGCCCGCCCCGCATATACATACCGCAGGAGGTACATGCCATGCGTCGGATCGGATTCTACTTACTTATAATAACCGTCTTTCTGCTTGCGCCGCTGCTTGCACTGCCGCAAAAGGCTGTCCCGGCCCCCGCTGCGGCGCCGACCCCCACCCCAACCGCCGTCGCCCGGGCCGCCGCGCCCTACCGCGCTGTGTGGGTCAGCTATCTGGAATGGGAGCAGGTCGATTTCTCGTCGGCGGAGGCGTTCACGCAGGCAATCGGCACAATGCTGGACAATATACAGTCGATTGGCGCAACAGTCGTGCTGGCGCAGGTGCGGCCCTTCGGCGATGCGCTCTACCCCAGCGACTACTTCCCGTTCAGCCACCTCTGCACCGGCACGCAGGGGCAGGACCCCGGGTTTGACCCGCTGGCACTGCTGGTGGACGCCGCCCACGCGCGGGACTTACAGCTGGAAGCCTGGGTCAACCCTTACCGCATCCAGGCCGGGCAGACCCCGGCGCTGTGCGGCGCAAGCCCGGCGCGGCTGCACCCGGACTGGGTCAGGTACACCGATACCGGCGCGTATCTCGACCCCGCCAGCGCGGACGTGCGGCAGTACATTGCCGACGGGGTGGGGGAGCTGTGTGCAAGGTACGCTGTGGACGGCATCCACTTTGACGACTATTTTTACCCCACCACCGACCCGGCCTTTGACGCGGCGGACTACGCGGCCAGCGGCAGCACACGGACGCAGGACGACTGGCGGCGGGAGAACGTGAACGCCCTGATGGAGCTTTGCCACGCCGCGGCCCGGCGGTACGGCGTGCGGTTCGGCGCGGCCCCGGCGGGCGACCCGGAGCAGAACTACACCCTGCAATACAGCGACGCGGCCCGCTGGCTGCGGCAGGGGACTGTGGATTACCTGATGCCCCAGCTTTATTGGGGGCAGGAATATATAAAAAACGGCGATGCGTCGCACAGCTTTGCGCAGCTGGCCGCCGCGTGGGCTGCACTGCCCCGCGCGGCGGGCGTGAAGCTGTACGCCGGGCTGGGGGCCTACCGCGTCGGCGCAGGAGATGGATCCGATGCCGGCTCCGAGTGGTTTTCCGGCCATGCACTGGCCGACCAGCTTGCTTTGCTTGCCCGCTTAGGGGTGCAGGGCGCGGGGCTCTACCGCTACGGCAGCCTGTTTGCCAATTCCGGCGCCCCGGCGCTGGCGGAAAGTGAAGCGGAGGCAATAAAAGGTGTCTGGCAGGGCTGACCGGAAAATCCGGTGGTGCCGACAAAGATTTGGTACTTGCAAAAGCGGTAAAAATGCAAGATAATAGAGAGGCGGGCGGCTTGCGGCTGCCCGCAGGACCCAAGGGAAGATAAAGGAGAAACTCCATGAACAATACAAACGACCTCTATAACCGCTGGCTTGCCCAGCCGGATCTGGACGACGCCGTCAAAGCCGAGCTCGTCTCCATCGCGGGCGACGGCGACGCCGTCACGGACCGCTTTTACCGCGATCTGGAATTCGGCACCGGCGGCCTGCGCGGCGTGATCGGCGCGGGCACGAACCGGATGAACCTCTACACCGTGCGCAAGGCAACGCAGGGGCTGGCGGACTACCTCAATGCGTCCGGCCTGCCCAAAAAGGTAGCCATCGCCCACGACAGCCGCCATAACGGTGCGCTGTTCGCCCGCGAGACCGCCCGCGTGCTGGCCGCGAACGGCATTACCGCCTGCATGTACCCCCGGCTTGAGCCGACCCCGGCGCTTTCGTGGGCGGTGCGGTACCTCGGCTGCGGCGCGGGCGTCTGCGTGACGGCCAGCCACAACCCCGCCAAGTACAACGGCTACAAGGTCTACGGCGCGGACGGCTGCCAGATCACGCTGGAGGCTGCCGAGAAAATTCTGGCAGCTATCGAAAAAATTGATTGCTTTGACGATGTCCGGCTGGCAGATTTTGACGCTGCCGCCGCCGCGGGCCGCATTGTGACAATTGACGAAAAATGCCTCGATGATTTTGTGCAGGCTGTCTATGACCAGCGCGTCGGCGACGGCGCGGGCATCGACGCGCTCAAGCTCGTCTACACCCCGCTGAACGGCACGGGTCTGGAATGTGTGAAAAAGCTGCTGAAAAAGCTCGGCGTGACCCATGTGACCGTTGTGCCCGAGCAGGAAAAGCCCGACGGAGACTTCCCGACCTGCCCCTACCCGAACCCCGAGATCCGCGAAGCTATGCAAAAAGGCTTGGAGCTGTGCGACAAGGTCCGCCCCGATCTGCTGCTGGGCACCGACCCCGACTGTGACCGCTGCGGCACCGCCGTGCCCGACGGCAAGGGCGGCTACCGGCTGATTACCGGCAACGAGATGGGCATCATCCTGCTGGACTATATCTGCCGCACCCGTCTGGCACAGGGCACGATGCCCACCGACCCCGTGGCGGTAACGACGATTGTCTCCACCGATATGGCAACGCCGGTGGCAAAAAAATACGGCGTTGAGCTGCGCCGCACCCTGACCGGCTTTAAGTTCATCGGGGAGCAGATCGGCAAGCTGGAGGCCGAGGGGCGTCCCGAACGCTATATCTTCGGCTTTGAGGAGAGCTACGGCTACCTGTCCGGCGGCCACGTCCGCGACAAGGACGCTGTCAACGCGACGCTGCTGGTCTGCGAGGCCGCGGCCTGGTACGCCCAGCAGGGCAAGACGCTGCTGGACGCCATCGAGGCGTTGTACAGGGAGTTCGGTTACTACCGCAATGCGCTGTGCAGCTTTGCCTTTGAGGGCGAGAGCGGCATGCACACGATGCAGGAGCTGATGAAGAAGCTGCGCGCCAACGCCCCGGAGGACATTGCCGGGTACAAGGTGGAGTCCGTCGTGGACTACGACACCGACGGCACCGGCCTGCCCCGCGCCAACGTGCTGGAATACCATCTGGGCGGCGGGCATAAGCTGATGGTCCGCCCCTCCGGCACCGAGCCGAAAATTAAAGTGTATCTTTCCGCCGTTGGCGACAGTGAGGCAGCCGCCGATGCCGTGAACGCCGCGCTGGCCAAAGCCGCCGCGGACATGATGAAAGCGTGAACGGTATGGCAATTCTGAAATTGACCCCGAGCTGCAAGGATTATCTGTGGGGCGGCAGCCGCCTGCGCACCGATTTCGGCATCAAGAGCGACCTTGAACCGCTGGCCGAAGCGTGGGTGCTGTCCTGCCACCCGGACGGCCCGAGCTATCTGCCCGACGGCACGACGCTGGCGGACTACGTGGCCGCGCACCCCGAAGCCCTGGGCACGGACTGCGCAAAATTTGAGCAGTTCCCGGTCCTGACAAAGTTCATCGACGCCAGCAAGAACCTGTCCATTCAGGTGCACCCGTCCAACGACTACGCGCTGAAAAACGAACACCAGTACGGCAAAACCGAGATGTGGTATGTGCTGGACTGCGTGCCGGGCGCGTATCTCTACTACGGCTTTACGCACGAGATATCCAAAGAGGAGTTTGCGGAGCGCATTAAAAATAACACCCTGACCGAGGTCCTGAACGCCGTGCCGGTGCACAGGGGCGACTGCTTTTTTATCCCGTCGGGCACGCTGCACACCATCTGCAAGGGCATCGTTGTGGCCGAGGTGCAGCAGAACTCCAACGTGACCTACCGCGTCTACGACTACGGGCGCGTCGGTGCGGACGGCAAGCCCCGCGCCCTGCACATTGAAAAGGCGCTGGACGTGACCCGCCGCACGCCGCCGCAAAAGCACGACTTCGGCAGCCATCTCGCGCAGTGCGAGTATTTCACGGTGGACGCGAAAAAAGGCGCGTTTGACGGTGCGGCTGACGAAAAGAGCTTTGTCTCGCTGCTCATCACCGACGGCGCGGGCACGCTGACCTGCGGCGGCGAGACCGTGAAGGTCAAAAAGGGCGAAAGCTATTTTATCCCCGCGGGCAGCGGCAAGTACGCCGTGACCGGCGACTGTGAGACGCTGGTGACGGTGGTGTAAAGCGGGGGAGCGGTGCTGTATCCCCCAGCCGAGCGGTAGGGGCCGGGCATGCCCGGCCCGCCAGTGTGCCCTTACAGCGCATTTCCCCATTGCAGAGACAGTAGGGGCCGGGCATGCCCGGCCCGCAGGTGTCCCATAGGCGGGCGCTTGCGGAAAGGCGCCGGGCAGAAGTGAATACAGAAAAGACGCACTACGGAAAAACTTCCGTGGTGCGTCTTTTTTTTGTAACCTTTTAGCAGAAAGCAGCCCTCGACGTGTTCCGCGGGCGGCGGACGGTATACTCCCAATTGACCCGGCGGGAGGACAAGCCCCGCACGGGAAACCAGCAAAGGAGGAACCGTACATGAAAAAACGTCTGTTGGCTGTGCTGCTGGCCTGCTGTATGGCGGCAGGCATGGCCAACGCTGTGTTTGCGGCGGATGAACTGCCCGCCACGGCGGAGTCTGCGGCGGCAATTGCGCCCGCCGACCCGGACCCGCCTGCTCCGGAACCCGAAATAGAGGCGGAACCGACCCCGGCGGCTGACCCCGCGGCAACGCCCGAGACCGCACGCACCCTCGTGATGGAGACGCTGCTCGCCGCGCCCGACACCGCGGCGCAGACTGCCGTTGTCACAAGCGCAGAGCTGGTGGACAGCATTCGGACCGACGGCTGCTTTACAGCGAAGGTCAACGGCAGCACGGACAGACTCGACGGCGCTGTGTACACCTGGTACCGCAGCAAGGACGGCACCAACTGGGAGGAGGTCCCGCAGCAGCTCTGCTCCGGCGATGCGTGGAACATCACGCCGGGCAGCGAGCACCGGCTGAACGCTGCGCTGGATGCCTGTATTGCCGGTGTCAGGGATGCCGAACGGCTGTACTATAAGGTCGAGGTCACCGGCACCGACGGCGCAAAACTCACCGCCGCGGCCATGCAGGTGCCCTACTGCATCCAGCTGCAGAACGGCAGCTTTGAAACGCCGGATATTGCCGGGCTGAAGGCGTATCACAACAAAAACAACCATACGCCCGCATCCCGGCTGTATTATTCCCCGGACGGTGGGACCGGCACCTTCTTTACCCAGTACCCGTCGGGGGAAGGGGGCATCGTCTGGCAGACCACCGGCGTGGCCAGGCACTGGCAAACCGGAAGCGCCGGCCTGTACATTGAGCTGGCGGACGGCTCTAACCGCAGCTATAACGGCACGCGGAACTACCCCGAGGCCAGCTACAGCATCGACGGCGCTTACGACGGCCGGCAGTTTGCCGAGCTGAACTGCGAGGCCTACGGCGCACTGTATCAGGATGTGCTGACCGCGCCCGGCACCACGCTGCACTGGTCGCTGGCCCACCGCGCCCGCGGCAGGGGGATGCAGGACTCGATGGCGCTGCTCATCGCGCCGGTGGATGTGGCAGCGCAGATCACCGACATTCTGGCGGGCGTTTCCAGCGAGGACGACAACAGGGGACTTCTGGTGCGCGCGGCGCTGGACCGGACCGTGCAATACAACGGCGAGGAGGTCCCCATCCGCAGCTTCATGGTCGGCGGTGAGATCACCGACGGCAGCGACCAGTGGGGCGTCCACAGCGGCGACTACACGGTCCGGGCGGGGCAGTATGTCAGCCGGTTCTTCTTCCTGGCGCTGTCCAGCGGCAAGGGGGACCGGCGCGAGGGCAACCTGCTGGATAAGGTCTGGTTCAGCACCGAGCCTGCGCCGCCCGTGGCCGGGCACGCCAACCTGACGCTGCGCAAGACGCTGGCGGGCAGCCTGACCGCCGACGAGCTGACCGCCGTGCGTGCGGGGCTGACCTTCACCGTGACCCGCTCCGACGGCACGGCTGTGGCCGTCATAAGCGGCGCGGATATGACCGTCGGCACCGACCCGGCCCAGTGCAGCTATACCATACAGGATCTGCCTGTGGCGTCGGAGAGCGGCACGCCCTACACCTACACCGTGGCCGAGACCGCCCACGCCGCCCCGGCGGCGGTGCTCTATTTGGCGAGCCGCGCCGCCGTCAACGGCGACGCACTGCAGCCCGCGGGCGACCCGCCGACGCTGGCCAACATAACGCTGCTGCAAAACGGCACGACCTACGCCGATTTTGAGAACACCTACGCCCGGCAGACCGGCAGCCTGCGGCTGACGAAGGCCGTGGACGACCCGGCCCTGCGCGATGAGGCCGAGGCCGTGACGAACACCTTCACCGTCGGCAGCCTGCCCATCGGCAGCTATACGCTGGTCTATGACGACGGCACGGCCCGCACCGTCACGCTGGACGCGCCCGGCGCACTGACCGTGCCGCTCAAGGGGCTGCACAGCGTAACGGTGGAGGATGTGCCCGTGGGCAGCTACACCGTGACCGAGACCGACCACCCCGACTTAGCCGACTGGTACTGCACGACCACCGCCGCCGAGGCGGCCGGGACGGTGCAGGTGCCGTCCGGCGGCGTGGGGGAGGCTGTCATCACCAACACCTACGCGCCGTTCCTGCGCGTCACCGTGACCAAGCAGGTCACGGGCGGCATGGGCGACACGCGCCGCGGCTTTGCGTTTACGGCGGCCATTGACGGCGCGGCGGTCACCGCGGATACCCCCTATGTGCAGCCCTACGGCGGCGCGGCGCTGACCGCGGACGGCTTCACGATCCCGCACAAGGGCAGCATCGTCATCGGGCATCTGAAGCCCGGCCAGACCGTGACCGTCACCGAGGAGACGCTGACCGACTACGAAACGACAATGGACGACGGCAGCAGCGTCACGCTGGGCAGCAGCTATACCGCGACCCTGACCGGCGACGCGGCGCTGACCTGCGTCAACAATAAGGACGGCGTGCCGCCTACGGGTCTTGCGCAGGACGCGGCCCCGGCAGTCTGGCTGCTGGCGGCGGGCGCGGCGCTGGCCGTGGTCTGCCGCCGCCGAAGGGAGGCTGCACCGTGAACGAGACACAGCGCCGCCGTGCGCTGGCGGACGTGAAGGAGTTTTTTCTGCGCACCGGGGCGCTGGCCGCACTGCTGCTGGTGCTGTTCGGCGTCGTGTTCGGGCTGGCGGTCCAGCCGGACGACACGATGTACCCGCACCTCAAGCCCGGCGACCTGCTGCTCTACTACCGGCTGCCGCGCAGCTTTGCAGCGGGGGAGGTGGTCGTCTTTACACAGGATGACCGGCGCTGCACGGGGCGTGTTGCGGCCCGCGGCGGCGACACCGTGGAGGTGACAGAAAACGCGCTGCTGCGCATCAACGGCAGCCTTGTGGCCGAGCCGGACATTTACGAGACGACCCCCCGCTATGACAGTGACGTGACCTACCCCCTGACCCTGGCCGACGGCGAGTATTTTATCCTCTGCGACGCCCGCGAGGGTGCGCCCGACAGCCGCCGGTACGGCCCGGTGACGGCAGAAAATATCGCCGGGCGGGTCATTGCGATTGTGAGGAGGAATGAGATTTGATAAGGGCAAGAAGGAGATACAGGTGAACTTTGCCCTCATCCGCCGCTGCGGCGGCACCTTCAGTCTACGCGCCAAGAGCCGCCTACAGCGGTTGCGCTCCGACACGCGCCTGCGGGCGCAGCCCCTCGGGGGAAGGCTTGGGGCGGGATGCCTTCCCCTGCGGGGGAAGGTGGCCGAGGCCCCGCCCGAGGCCGGATGAGGGCCGACCTACCGGAAACCACCCACATAACCATACACCACCCCGAAAGGAGCACATACTTATGAACATCATCAAGATTTCCGCCGTTCTGACCGCTGCTTTGCTCACGGGTGCGCTCTCCGCCACGGCGTTTGCGGCAGAGACCCTGACCACGACCACCGGCAGCATCACCTTCCGCAAGGCCATCGACGTGACGAACGCCGCGGGCGCGGGCGGCATCACGGGCACGATTGCCTTTGACGTCACCGCCGCCGACGAGAGCGATCTGCCCGACGACGGAGAGAAAAACTATGTCGGCAGCGTGGATCAGCTGGACGGCAGCGACATCACCGCCACGTTTGCGGCGGATGACAGCGGCATTGCCAACAAGGAGAGCGATGTAAGCGTCGGCTTTGACACCTCGAAGTTCGAGGCCCCCGGCGTCTACTACTACCACCTGACCGAGCGCGACCCCGGCATCCACGGCCTGACCGCCACGACGGCGACCTACCTGCTAAAGGTGCGCGTTGTCAACGACAATACGTCCGACCCGGACGGTGCAACGTTCAAAATTGACTACGCTACGCTGACCTCGCTCGATGACAATACCAAGAGCGACCTCATCACCAATACCTACACGACCCACGGCCTGACCGTGACCAAGGCGCTGGCGGGCGACTGGGCCGACTATACCGACCACTTTATCTTCACGCTGGAGATCACCGACCCGGACGCAGACCCGGGCTGTATGGCGTCGGTCACGGTCAAAACCACAAGCGCGGCGGGTGTGACGAGCGACGCCGAGGTGAAGCCCTTTACAAACGGCAAGGTCAGCTTCTCGGAGACGATCCGGGGCGGCGATATGATCAAGGTGACCGGCCTGCCCACCGGCGCGGCCTACACGATCACCGAGAGCGGCCTGGACGCTGAGAAGTATACGACGGCCTGGACGCTGGACGGCGAGACGCTGAGCACCGAAAGGACCCTGCCCACGCAGACGGTGGGTGCCGCCGACACGGCCCTGACCGTCACGAATACCCGCAGCTCGATTGCCCCCACCGGTCTGCTGCTGGACGCCGCCCCCTACGGCGCGATGCTGGCGCTGGCCGCGGGCAGCGGGCTGGTGTTCTTCCGCAAGCGCCGCCGTGAGGACTGATGCTGAACCGCGCGGCGCGGCTGGCACGCCTGGGCACACGGCTGGTCAGTGCGCTGGCCGGGCTGCTGATGCTGGCGCTGCTGGCCTTCGGCGGGTTCGCGCTCTGGCAGGACGCCGCGCTGCGCCGCGGGGCGTTTGTGGGCGCGGAGCTTTTGCAGTATAAGCCCGCCGCACCGGCTGCCGACAACCCGACGCTGGCCGGGCTGCAAACCGTCAACCCCGACGTCTGCGGCTGGCTGACGGTGGACGGCACGGGCATCGACTACCCCGTTGTGCAGGGCGCGACGAACATGGACTACGTCAACCGCGACGTCTACGGTGATTTTTCCCTGTCGGGCGCGATTTTTCTCGACAGCCGCTGCGCCGCCGACCTGACCGACCCGTACACGGTGATTTACGGCCACCACATGGACAACAGCGCGATGTTCGGCGATGTGGCGCGGTTTGCGGAGGCTGACTATTTTGCCGCGCACCCCGCGGGCAGCATAAGTCTGCCCGACGCCGCCTATACGATTGAGCTGTTCGCCTGTTTGGTGACCGATGCCTACGACACCGCCATTTACACGCCGGAGCGTTACCCCGACGATGTGGGAGCGCTGCTGGACTATGCGGCGGCGCAGGCCGTGCAGCAGCGGGACATCGGTGTGACGGCGCAGGACCGGCTGGTGGCGCTTTCGACCTGCGCCGGGAGTGAGACAAACGGGCGGGTCGTCGTGCTGGGGCGGCTCTGCCCCCTGAAAGAAGGAGATGAAATGCAATGACCTTTGGCAAAACGGCCCTGCGGTGCTGGCTGCCCGCAGCGGCCCTGCTGCTGGCGCTGCTCTGCCCGCTGCCCGTGGCGGCTGCGCGGGCGGGCACGGCGATCCCAGTCAGTGTCCGCACCGACGGCGCGGCAGCGGACGCCGTCTATACGGTGGAGCTGACGCCGCTGAACGCGGCCCCCGCGCCTGTGCAGCGTGCCCTGACCGTAAAAAACGGCGGCACCGTGTATTTTACAGGCTTTGCCTTTGACGAGCCGGGGGATTACCGGTATCTGGTTGCCGAGCGCAGCGGCGGCGCTGCCCACACGACCTACGATGCGCACAGCTACACGGTCACGGTCCGGGTGACGGGCCGCCCGGACGGCGGTCTTGCCGTCGGGCTCTGGGCCGTGCGCAGCGGGGAGACCGCGAAGGCAGACGGCGTGCTGTTTGTGAACCGGTATGACCCGCCGGAGACCGCCGCGGCAGCGGTGACTGCGTCAGCCGCGGCGGCTGGCACACGGACCGTGAAGGCTGCCGCCCCGGCGGCGCTGCCGCAAACCGGGGACGGCTTCCCCATAGAAGCGCTGGCCGCCGCGTTTTGCGCAAGCGTCATCGGGTTTGGCACGGCGTGGAAAAGGCGGTGAACCGGGAACGGCAGCCCCCGCCCACTGCAAAGGGGGAGGGCTGCCGCCCTCCCTTGCCCCTCTCGTGCGTAAATTTTCACAGCAGTCCGTAGGGGCCGGGCATGCCCGGCCCTCCACCTTGCCATTACCGACCATGTATCTATTGCTCCGTAGGGAGGGGTCTTGACCCCTCCGCAGCCTCCCGCCGCCGCTCTCTCGCCCCAACAAAAAATCGCCCCCATCCGGTTGCGGCTCCGGATGGGGGCTTGGGGTATCGGTTTGTGTGAGGAGGAATCATGTTCCAGAATTACGGTTGCGGCTCCGTAACCCTGTGTCTATATACTACCGGATAACTGCTAAAAAACTATGTTTTTCCTATGAACAATTTGTAAATTACCGCGCAGCCGGGCCCAACGCCCCGGCTGCGCCTTTTTTTGTTTGCATTTGGAAACGATGCAAAGGAAGCTGGCGGGAGTGATGTAATTGCAGAGAGGTAGGAACCGGGCATGCCAGGCCCCTACGGTGCAGCAAAACAAAAACGGGCAGTCACCCATTTTGAGTGACTGCCCGTTTGGCTTACATTCAGATAACGTTATACTCCTTCAGCAGCTTCTCCACTTCGGTGCCCTCGATCTTCTTGAGGGCCTCCTTCATGGCGAGCTTGCCGACGAGAGGCATCTCCATATCGGTGATCTTACGTCCGTCGCGGAGCTTGACCGTGGCATCCAGCAGGCAGCGGATATCGTAGACGCTGCCCCAGACCTCGGGCACGCCGCGGTCCACGTTCAGCAGGGTGTAGACGGCCTCCATGCCGGTGCGGATGGAATACTCGGTGGTGAAGATCGTGTCGCGGGCGGTCTCGGCAAACTGGCCCAGGAACGCGAAGTTGACAGCGCCCTCGGGCACGATGTCGGGGCGGTCACCCGCAGCGCGCGGCATAAAGAACGCATCGATATACGGCATCATGCAGGGCACGGTGTTGGCGCTGTTCGCGGCCATGTCCTCGATCTGATCCTCGGGCACGCCCAGGTGGTACAGCCACTCCATGCAGATCTCCTTGCCGGTGCAGTCGCGCATGGGCTTCTTGATATAGTTGCCGGGCTTGTCGGTGAACAGGCTGTAGACCCAGACGCAGAGCTGATCCTTGGGCTGGTCGCGGAACTGCTGCTGACGGTTCAGCGTCCAGCTCAGCAGCCAGTTGGAGTCGGTGACCGTGACAATGCCGCCGGTGACGACCTTGCCGCTGAACGGGTCGCGCTTGCAGATCTTCTTGATATAGGGCACGATGCGCTGGTCCAGCGTCGTGACGGTGGCGCTCATCCAGTTGGACAGCTCGGGGTCATAGCAGAACTTGTCGGGGTGGCCGAAGCTCGGGTCCTGCGCGGCGATCTTGCGCCACAGGTCCCAGCCGCCGCCTTCCTTGATTTCGGGCTTGAACTCGGCGGGGGTGTCCTGACTGCCCAGGGTGGAGTTCTCGACGCAGCCGCCGTTCGTGATAAAGACGAGGTCGTTCTCGGTCAGGTCGATGGAACTCTCCTGACCGTCGTGCAGGATGTCGATGCGGGTCGCCTGCTTCTTGCTGCCCGCGCAGTCGAACGCAATGTTCGTGACCTTTGTATCGTAGTGGAACTGCACGCCGAAGCCCTCGAGGTACTTGACCATGGGCAGGATCATCGACTCGTACTGGTTGTAGCGGGTGAAGCGCAGCGCCGTAAAGTCGGGCAGACCGCCGATGTGGTGGATGTAGCGCTGCAGATAGCGCTTCATCTCCAGTGCGCTGTGCCAGTTCTCAAAAGCGAACATCGTGCGCCAGTACATCCAGAAGTTGGAGTTCAGCACCTCATCATCAAAGAAGTCGGTGATCTTCTTGTCGTACAGCTTCTCATCGGGGGACATGAACAGGTTCATGATCTCCATGGCGGCCTTGTCGGACAGGCCGAACTTGCCGTCGGTGTGGGCGTCCTCGCCGCGGTTGCGGGTGGCACGGCAGAGGCTGTAGTTGGGGTCGGCCTTGTTCAGCCAATAGTACTCATCCAGAACGGTGTGGTTCTCGTCCTCGATGGACGGGATGGAGCGGAACAGATCCCACATACACTCAAAGTGGTTGTCCATCTCGCGCCCGCCGCGCATGACGTAGCCGAGGTTCTCGTAGTGGTAGCCGTCGCAGGCACCGCCCGGGATGGGGTCTTTCTCGAGAACGTGGACGTGCTCGCCCTTCATCTGGGCATCGCGGACGAGATAGCACGCCGCAGACAGCGCCGCCAGGCCGGAGCCGACGATGTAGGCAGATTTGCCGTCCACATTGGCGGGCTTTTTGGGGGTGGCAAAGGCTTCATAGTTACCGGCGGAATAATACATAAGAGTACCTCCTGTGATGATAAGGCCGCGTGCTTGTTGGGGAGCGGCCTGTGATTTACTTGGTATGTCTGTAGTATACCCGGCGGGCGGAACGGTTACAATCAGCAAAAAATCCCCTTTGATAAGAATTTTATCAAAGAGGACGGATTGTATAGAGTATGGCGATTTTGTGAATGGGAGAGGAAAAGGCCCCCTTGTCAAAGGGGGCTGTCCGCGTGAGCGGACTGGGGGATTCCGACGGGCCGCCCGGGAGGATGGCGCTGCCCGAATGCGGCCCGGAATCCCTCCGGCCTCGCAGGCTCGGCCACCTCCCTTTGACAAGGGAGGCTTTTACCGTTACTTATCGATCCGGCACGCCTCCAGACCCTTTGTAATATCCCCGTGGATAAGGGTCGATACCCGCTCGATGAGGGCGGCGGGGTCGTCCTTCATGCCGGTGCGCACCCATTCCAGCGTCAGGCCGACGAAGGCGTACTTGTAAAAGTTGGCGATGAACTCCTTGTCCTCGGGGCGCACGGTCATCCCGGCAGCCTTCTCCTCGACGACGTCGATCATCAGGTCGTAGGTCAGGCGGTAGAGGTAGTTCTCGATATGCTCGCGGCTGATGGAATGATAAACTTTGGTGACAAAGACCTTGTCCTTCTGCACGGCCTGCAGGATCTGCAAAAAGCCCTGCTGCCAGGTGTCGTAGGTCTTTTGCCCGGCCAGCGCACGGGTCGCGCTCTCGATGCAGGCCCACTCGACCAGATCGTAGATGTCCTTGAAATGGTAGTAGAACGTCATGCGGTTCACGCCGCAGTGTTCGGTCAGGTCGGTCACGGTGATTTTGTCCAGCGGCTTTTCGGCCAGCAGGTCCTTTAAGGATGCGACCAGCGCGCGCTTTGTCATTTGGGACATGGGTGCGTTCTCCTTATTATAAGCGTTACGGCGGATGCGGGGCGTCGGGTACGCCCCCCTGCAACCGTAGGGGCGGATTCCATATCCGCCCGCGGCCGTTTGCGGCAATATCATTATTATAAAAGAAGATTATGAATTTTTAAACCCCTGCACCCGCTCCCATAGCGTCACGACCCGCTTGCGGGCCATGCAAGAAAAAAATTGCGGAAAGGGCGAAACTGTGGTATAAAAAGGATAATAAATCTGGTAAGGAAGTGTTCCCCATGCCCGAAATGCTTGATATTGTCGATGAAAACGGCGTCCCCACCGGTCAGAGCGTGCCGCGTACGACGGCCCATGCCGAGGGGCTGCGCCACCGCACCAGCCATGTCTGGATCGTGCGGCGCAAAAACGGCAGGGTGCAGGTGCTTTTGCAGATGCGCTGTGCCGCCAAGGATTCCTACCCCGGCTGCTACGATATTTCCTCTGCCGGGCACATCCCGGCGGGCGCGGAGTTCGTCGGCTCGGCCCTGCGGGAGCTGCGCGAGGAGCTGGGCGTGACCGCCATCCCCGCCGACCTGCACGAATGCGGCCTGCGGCGGTTCCGCTTTGAGGCTGAATTCCACGGTAAACCGTTCAAAGACAATCAGGTCAGCAAGGTGTTCTGCCTCTGGCTGGACCGCGAGGCCGAGGACTTTGCCGTGCAGAAGTCGGAAATCGATTATGTAAAATGGTTCGACCTGGACGAGGCCGTTGCCGCCGTGGAGCAGGGCACGATCCCCAACTGCATCTTCCCGGAGGAGCTGGGGATGGTGAAGAAGTTTGTGGGGCAGACCGGGGGCGGCTGCTGACGCTGACTGCGGCGGGGTGAGGGCACCCCGCCCTACGTACAACGTTTAAGAGGGATTGTAGGGCGGCCTGCCCCAGGCCGCCGCGGACGTGCGCGGTGGAACGAACAGCCCGGGTGGAGCGGCTTCCCCCGAGGGGCTGCGCCCGCAGGCGCGTGTCGGCTCTTGGCGCGAAGACTGAAGCTGTCAGCGGCCCCGCCCGCTGACTGATGAGGGTGAGACTTGTCTCTGCTGCCCGTTTATGGTTTGCCGCCCGGAAACCTGCCCCTCATCCGGCCCTGCGGGGCCACCTTCCCCCTTGGGGGAAGGCAAAGGCTCTCCTCCGGTGTTGCTAAATCCGCAATTTTGTGTTGCCTAATGATGAAAACCATGCTATAATACATACATCAACGCTGGATATACACGAGGGATTGCATATTTTTGCAGGCGTGGGCCGCATAAATGTATAACTATTCGTCAACCTGCCTAAAACAACCGCGAAAATGGAGAATCCTTTGGCAGTTTTACCGCTTGCAAAATGTATAAAAGAGTGTATAATATACAGCAATGAATGAATAAATATTCAAGACAAACGGCAAGCAACATACCCCGCGCGTCTTGGCAAAGAAACAGAGAGGGGATTTCATCATGAAAAAGGATAAGAAAGACATCAAAAAGGTAGTTCTGGCGTACTCCGGCGGTCTGGACACCTCCATCATCATTCCCTGGCTGAAGGAAAACTACAACAACTGCGAGGTCGTCGCAGTCTCCGGCGACGTCGGCCAGGGCACCGAGCTGGACGGCCTGGAGGAGAAGGCCATCAAGACCGGCGCGTCCAAGCTGTACGTCCTCGACCTGAAGAAGGACTACGTCGAAAACTACATCTGGCCCTGCCTGAAGGCCGACGCCAAGTATGAGGACTACCTGCTGGGCACCTCCCACGCGCGTCCCTGCATCGCCGCCGCGCTGGCCGAGATCGCCAAGAAGGAGAACGCCGACGCCATCTGCCACGGCTGCACCGGCAAGGGCAACGACCAGGTCCGTTTTGAGCTGACCCTGAAAGCGCTGGCCCCCGATATGGCCATCATCGCCCCGTGGCGTGAGTGGAGCATCAAGAGCCGTGACGAGGAGATCGACTACGCTGAGGCCCACAACATCCCCCTGAAGATCAACCGTGAGACCAACTACTCCAAGGACAAGAACCTGTGGCACCTGAGCCATGAGGGCCTCGACCTCGAGAAGCCGTCCCTGGAGCCGCAGTACAATAAGCCGGGCTTCCTGGAGCTGGGCGTTTCCCCCGAGCAGGCCCCTGACACCCCGACCTACGTCACCATCCACTTTGAGAAGGGCATCCCCACCGCTGTGGACGGCAAGGAGATGGAGAGCGTCGAGCTGGTCGAGTACCTGAACAAGCTGGGCGGCGCCAACGGCATCGGCCTGCTGGACATCGTCGAGAACCGTCTCGTCGGCATGAAGAGCCGCGGCGTCTATGAGACCCCCGGCGGTGCTATCCTGTACAAGGCGCACGATGTTCTGGAAACCATCACGCTGGACAAGGAGTCTATGCACTTCAAGGCACAGCTGGCCCAGAAGATGGGCGAGCTGGTCTACAACGGCCAGTGGTTCACCCCGCTGCGTGAGGCCATCAGCGCCTTCACCGACGACCTGCAGAAAACCGTCACCGGCGACGTCAAGCTGAAGCTCTACAAGGGCAACATGATCAACGCCGGTGTCACCAGCCCGTACACCCTGTACGATGAGCAGACGGCCTCCTTCGGTGAGGATGAAGATTACAACCAGGCAGACGCCAACGGCTTTATCAACCTGTTCGGCCTGCCCATTGCCGAGCGCGCCAAGCTGGCCAAGAACTGGCCCGCACAGGACTAATAAGCGAACGAACGCCGAATAAGCAACCGCCAAGGGGCGTGGAAACCCTTTGGCGGTTTTGGCATTACTGATAAAAAGCCTTCCCCCGAGGGGGAAGGTGGCCGAGCGAAGTGAGGCCGGATGAGGGGCGGCGCGCCCGCGATTGCCCATGAATGGGTCGTGTCGGCAGGTCTGCCCCTCATCAGTCCGCTTCGCGGACAGCTTCCCCCAAGGGGGGAAGCCTTTAGAAAACGGAGGTAAAACCTATGCCCCAACTTTGGCAGGGCCGGGCCAGCAAGGCCGTTGACAGCCGCGTAAACGATTTTAACTCCTCCATCCGCTTCGACGCGCGGATGATCGAGCAGGATATTCAGGGCAGCCTTGTCCACTCGGCCATGCTGGGCAGACAGGGCATCATCTCCCGGCAGGATGTGGACGATATTCACAAGGGTCTGCACTCCATTTTGGACGATTTGCACAGCGGCGCACTGGAAATCGACCCCAACGCCGAGGACGTCCACACCTTCGTCGAGCAGACGCTGACCGCCCGCGTCGGTGACGCCGGTAAGCGGCTGCACACCGGGCGCAGCCGCAACGACCAGGTCGCGCTGGACATCCGCCTGAACCTGCGCGCCGCCAGCGAGCATATTCAGGGCCAGATAAAAGAACTTATCACCGTGCTTTGCGACCAGGCCGAGAAGGGCGCAGGGTACGTCATGCCCGGCTACACCCACCTGCAGCGTGCCCAGCCCGTGACCTTCGGCCACCAGCTGATGGCCTACGCCTGGATGCTGCTGCGCGACTTGGGGAGATTGCAGGACGCGACCCGCCGCATGGACGCCGAGTGCCCGCTGGGCAGCGGCGCACTGGCGGGCACGACCTACCCGCTGGACCGCTTCTACACCGCCGAACAGCTCGGCTTTGCCGCGCCGTGCGGCAACTCCATCGACGGCGTGTCGGACCGCGACTTCTGCATTGAGCTGTGCAGCGCCATGGCGACCTGCATGATGCACCTTTCCCGCTTGAGCGAGGAAATTATTTTGTGGTGCAGCTGGGAGTTCAAGTTCATCGAGCTGGACGACGCCTTTACGACGGGCTCGTCCATCATGCCGCAGAAGAAAAACCCCGATGTAACGGAGCTGATCCGCGGCAAAACAGGCCGCGTCTACGGGGATTTGAACACGCTGCTCGTCATGATGAAGGGCATCCCGCTCGCCTATGACAAGGACATGCAGGAGGACAAGGAGGCCATTTTTGACGCCGTGGACACGCTGGAGCTCTGCCTGCGCACCGTCACGCCGATGCTGGCCACGATGACCCCGCTGCCCGCCAACATGCGCCGCGCCGCCGCGAAGGGCTTTATCAACGCGACGGACTGCGCCGACTACCTGACGAAGAAGGGGATGCCCTTCCGCGATGCCTACAAGTGCACCGGCACGATGGTGGCCGCCTGCATCCGCGAGGGCAAGACGCTGGAGGAGCTGACGCTGGACGAATTCAAGCAGTACAGCGACCTGTTTGAGGATGACGTTTATACGGCCATCGACCTGACGACCTGCTGCGAGGGCCGCACCAGCTACGGCGGCCCGACGAAGGCAAGCGTGATGAAGCAGGTTGCGGATGTGAAGGGGAAGCTGGCATAAAAGCCTTCCCCATCGGGGGAAGGTGGCCGAGCCTGCGAGGCCGGATGAAACCAAGGGCTTAGCGCGTTGAGTGGCTTCCCCCTTGGGGGAAGCTGTCAGCGGCCCCGCCCGCTGACTGATGAGGGGCGGCCTTGCCGGAACAACTCGTTTACGGGCGGCAATAGCGAACTTTGCCCTCATCAGCCGCCTGCGGGCGGCAGCTTCCCCCGAAGGGGAAGCCTTTAGAACTGGCGGCAGCCACACGGGGGAAGCCTTTGGAAGTAAGGGGTGTAACAATGGGAAAATACAAAATCTTCGTGGACGGTTCCTCCGGGACCACCGGTCTGCGCATTGCGAACCGGCTGGCGGAACGGGACGAATTTGAAATTCTGAAAATCTCCGAGGCGGACCGCAAGGATGTCCGCGCACGGGCGGCGGTCATCAACGAGAGCGACCTCTCGTTCCTCTGCCTGCCGGACGACGCCGCGCGTGAGGTCGTGCCGCTGCTGCGGGACGATGTGCGCATTCTCGACACCAGCACGGCGCACCGCACCGCGCCCGGCTGGGTCTACGGCCTGCCCGAGCTGCACGGCACCCGCGAGGCGCTGAAAACCGCGACCCGCGTCGCCGTGCCGGGCTGCCACGCCACCGGCTTTATCGCGCCCGTCGCGCCGCTGGTGGAGCTGGGGATCATCCCTAAGGCCGCGCACCTGAACGTGACGAGCCTGACCGGCTACAGCGGCGGCGGCAAAAAGATGATCGCCGAGTACGAGGCCGAGCGCACCAACAAGGCGCTGAACGCCCCGCGCCCCTACGGCCTGGCGCTGCACCACAAGCACCTGCCCGAGATGGCCGCCGTCACGGGGCTGGACACCGCACCGAATTTCGTCCCCGTTGTGGCTGACTACTACGCGGGCATGGAGACGATGATCCCGCTGGATGTAACGGCGCTAGGTGTTTCCGCGCCGCAGGTCGCGTCCGCGCTGGCGGAATATTACACCGGTCAGCCGATGGTGAAGGTGCATCCCCTGTGCGAGGGCACGGACGGCGGCTTTTTGGCCGCCAACAAGCTGGCGGGTAAGGACACGCTGGAAATTTACTGCCTGGCCAACCCGGACGGCACCCGGATGCAGCTTATCAGCCTGTTTGACAACCTCGGCAAGGGCAGCTCGGGCGCGGCAGTGCAGTGCATGAATCTGATGCTGGGGCTGGAGGAGACCAAGGGACTGGCGCGGTAAGCAAATAATAAATAAAAAATAAGAAATAATAAAGAATGTGGAGTTTGCGCCCAAGGCGCAAACAAAACGTAGGGGCGGATTCCATATCCGCCCGCAAGCTGACTGACGACTGACGGGCGCATATAGAATGCGCCCCTACGGAGTTTTTTTGAGCGGAGCGCAGCGACGCGGTCCACCAAATTTATTATTTATTATTTATTCTTTCTTATTTAAAAATCGAGGGGTATACATAATGAGCAACTTCAAATCGGTAAGCGGCGGCATCTGCGCGCCGAAGGGCTTTTCCGCGGCGGGCGTGCATTGCGGCATCCGCCATAACCATTCCAAGCTCGACCTGGCGCTGATCAAGGCGGACGTCCGCTGCGCGGGCGCGGGCTGCTATACCACCAACAAGGTCTACGGCGCACCCATCACGGTGGACCGCGAGCACCTGAAGGACGGCTATGCACAGGCCATCGTTGTGAACAGCGGCAACGCCAACACCTGCGCGCCCAACGGCGTGCAGCTGGCTAAGGACACCTGCGACATCGTCGCCAAGGAACTGGGTATCCGCGCGGACGACGTGCTGCCGTCCTCCACCGGCGTCATCGGCCAGGCCATGAGCATCGAGCCGTTCGCCAGGGGCATCCCGGAGGCCGCCGCCAAGCTGGCCGCCGACGAGGCCGGCAGCCACAACGCGGCTACCGCGATCATGACCACCGACACCCACCCGAAGGAAATTGCGCTGGAATTTGCCGTCGGCGGCAAGGCCGTGCGCATCGGCGCTATCGCCAAGGGCAGCGGCATGATCCACCCGAACATGGCCACGATGCTGCTCTTTATGACCACCGACGCCAAGGTCGCGCCCGCCGCGCTGCAAAAGGCGCTGTCCACCGTCGTGCCCGCCACCTTCAACCAGATTTCGGTTGACGGCGATACCTCCACGAACGACACCGTGCTGCTGCTGGCCAGCGGCCTGTCCGGCGCAGAAATTGCCGAGGGCACGCCCGATTACGATACGTTTGTCGCCGCGCTGACCGAGGTCGCCGAGCATCTGAGCCGCGAGCTGGCCGGTGACGGCGAGGGCGCAACGAAGCTGCTGGAATGCACCGTGACCGGTGCGCCCGACCTGGCGACGGCCCGCGCCGTGTCCAAGAGCGTCATCCACTCCACCCTGTTCAAGGCCGCCATGTTCGGCGCGGACGCCAACTGGGGCCGCGTGCTCTGCGCCATCGGCTACACGCCGGGCGATTTCGACATCAGCAAGACGTCGGTGCGCCTCAAGAGCAAGGCCGGTGAGGTCTTTGTCTGCGAGAACGCCGCCTACCACCCCTACAGCGAGGACGAGGCCGCCGTGGTGCTCAAGGAGGACGAGATCGACATCCTCGTGGACCTTGGCAGCGGCGACGCCACCGCCAAGGCCTGGGGCTGCGATCTGACGTATGATTATGTGAAGATCAATGGGGATTATCGGACCTGATATAAAGATAAAAGATAATAGATAAAAGATAATAAAAAGTGTGGAGTTTTGGCCCGAAGGCCAAAACAAAAACGTAGGGGCGGATTCCATATCCGCCCGCGGCACCTGCCGTAAGCTGCACGGGCGCATATAGAATGCGCCCCTACGGCGGCAGAGGAATTTTGAGCGGTGTGTCAACACCGCGAACCACCAATTTTATTATCTATTATCTTTTATCTATTATCTATAAAGCTATACATGGGTGGAAAAGCAATGAAAAACGAACAAATGGCCCTGCTGTTCAGCGAGGCTACACCTTATATCCAAAAATACCACGGTAAAACGCTGGTTATAAAGTACGGCGGCAACGCGATGGTCAACGATGACCTCAAGCTGGCCGTCATGAACGACCTGGTCACGCTGACGCTGCTCGGCGTGCGTGTCGTGCTGGTGCACGGCGGCGGCCCGGCTATTAACAGTATGCTGAAAAAGGTGGGTAAGGAGTCCAAATTTGTGGGCGGCCTGCGCTACACCGATGAGGAGACCATGGGCATCGTCCAGCAGGTGCTGGCCGGGCAGGTAAACAAGGATCTGGTCGCGCTGCTCAAGGGCCGCGGCGTCGGCCTGTGCGGCATGGACGGCCACATGATCATGTGCAAGCGCAAGTCGGACGTTGACCTCGGCTACGTCGGTGAGATCGAGAAGGTCAACACGACGCTGATCGACCACCTGCTGGCCGACAGCTTTATCCCGGTCATTGCCACCGTCGGCATGGACGACAACGGCGTCCCCTACAACATCAACGCCGACACTGCCGCAGCGGAGATCGCCATTGCCCTGCACGCCGAAAAGCTCGTCAGCATGACGGATATTGTCGGCCTGCTCTACGATAAGAACGACGAGTCTACGCTCATCCCCGAGGTCGAGGTCTCCGAGATCGAGGGTTACAAGGCCGCGGGCGTCATTGCGGGCGGTATGCTGCCCAAGATCGAGGGCATGGCCGACGCCATCTATCAGGGCGTCCACGAGGCCGTCATCATTGATGGCCGCGTCCCGCACTCGATCCTGCTCGAGATGTTCAGCGACAGAGGCGCAGGCACGATGTTCTACCGGAGAGGAAACCGGTAAATGGCTTCCCCCGAGGGGCTGCGCCCGCAGGCGCGTGTCGGAGCGCAACCGCCGAAGGCGGCTCTTAGCGCGTAGACTGAAGCTGTCAGCGGCCCCGCCCGCTGACTGATGAGGGCGAAGTGTTTGGTGCGGTCCCGCAAACGGGCAGCCGCAGGACACCCGCCCCTCATCCGGCCTGCGGCCACCTTCCCCCAAGGGGGAAGGCTCCAAAGCGGGCGGCTCCGGCACACCCGCCCCTCATCCGGCCCTTCGGGCCGCCTTCCCTCGAAGGGGAAGGCTTTTGCGTATGATAAAAAGGGGGTCACCCAATTGAATACCGAAAAAGTTATTTCCCGTGATAACGACTACATCCTCCACACCTATGGCCGCAGCCAGGTCGTGCTGGCGGAGGGCGAGGGCATGACGGCCAGGGACGCCGACGGCAAGAGCTACCTTGACTTCACGTCGGGCATCGGCGTCAACTCGCTGGGCTACTGCCATCCCGCGTGGGTCAGGGCTGTGGCCGACCAGGCCGCAACGCTGCAGCACACGTCGAACCTGTATTACACCGCCCCCGACGGCAAGCTGGCGAAAAAGCTCTGCCGCCGCACCGGGCTGGACGCCGTGTTCTTCGGCAACTCGGGCGCCGAGGCCAACGAGGGCGCGATCAAGTGCGCCCGCAAATACAGCGTAGATACCTATGGCGAGAGCCGGAATAAGGTCATCACGCTGGTCAACTCCTTCCATGGCCGCACACTGGCGACCCTGACCGCCACCGGCCAGGACGTGTTCCACCACGACTTCGGCCCCTTCCCGGGGAATTTTGACTACGTGCCCGCGGGCGACTTTGCCGCGCTGGAAAAGGCCGCCGACAAGGACACCTGCGCCGTTATGATGGAGCTGGTGCAGGGCGAGGGCGGCGTCGTCGCGCTGGACGCGGACTACGTCGCCAGGGTCGCGGCGTTCTGCAGGGAAAAAGACATCCTCGTCATTGTGGACGAGGTGCAGACCGGCGTGGGCCGCACCGGCAAGTTCCTGGCGTGCGAGCATTTTGATCTGCACCCCGACATCGTCACGCTGGCGAAGGGGCTCGGCGGCGGCCTGCCCATCGGCGCGGTGCTGATGAACAAAAAGGTCGCCGACCACATGAAGCCCGGCTCCCACGGCTCGACGTTCGGCGGCAACCCGGTCTGCTGCGCCGGTGCGCTGGCCGTGCTGGACGAGATGGACGACGACTTCCTCGCCAACGTCAACGAGCGCGCGGCCCAGCTGCGCGCCGGGCTGGCAAAGCTGCCCCATGTCAGAGAGGTCAGCGGCCTCGGCCTGATGGTGGGCATCGCGTTTGACGACGGCATCAAGGCCGCCGACGTCCGCGCCGCCTGCGAGAAGGCGGGTCTGCTGGTGCTGACCGCCAAGACCCGCCTGCGTCTGCTGCCGCCGCTGATCCTGACGGCGGACGATGTGGACGACGCGCTGGCGACTTTGCGCAGCGTACTGGAGAAATGCGTATGAAACATCTGCTGAAGCTGGGCGGCATGACGCCCGAGGAAATTCTGCACATTCTGGATGTGGCCGACGAGTACAAGCGGCTGCACAAGGACGGCGTGGACCCGAAGGATCTGCAGGGCAAGGCGGTGGCGCTGGTTTTCGCCAAAAACTCCACCCGCACCCGCACAAGCCTGGAGGTCGGCATCTACCAGATGGGCGGCCTGGGCACCTACCTGAGCGCCGGCGACCTGCAGACCGCCCGCGGTGAGCCTGTGCAGGACACGGCCCGCGTGCTGGGGCGGTACTATGACGCCATCGTCTGCCGCACCTACAAGCAGACGACGCTGGACATGCTGGCAAAATACAGCGGTATACCGGTGGTTTCCGGCATGACCGACTATGCGCACCCCCTGCAGGTGCTGACAGACCTGATGACCGTGCGCGAGCGCAAGGGCACGCTGGCCGGGCTGAAGGCCGGGTTTGTCGGTGACGGTTACAACATGGCAAACAGCGTCATTGTGGGCTGTCTGGCCGTGGGCATGACGGTGACGATCGCCTGCCCGAAGGGCTACCGCCCCGCCGCCGACGTGCTGATGCTGGCGAAGCAGTACGGGGATAAGTTCACGCTGACGAACGACCCGGACGAGGCCGCGCGGGACGCGGATGTGCTGTTCACCGACGTGTGGGTCAGCATGGGCATGGAGCGCGAGGCCGAGCAGCGCCGCCGCGACTTTACCGGCTTTACGCTGGACGCCGCCCGCATGGCGCTGGCAAAGCCGGACTGCATGGTGCAGCACCCGCTGCCCGCCCACCGCGGCGAGGAGATCGCCCCCGATGTGCTGGAAGCCCACGCCGACGAAATTTTCGACGAGGCGGAGAACCGCATCTACGTGGAAAAGGCCGTGCTGGCGGTGCTGCTGGCGGGGAAATAAGAGCATTGCAGTAAGAGGAACGGCAGGGGAGTGCGAGCGTGCGACCCCCTGCTTTTTTGTGCGGAATAACCCGAAAACGGGCGGCAATGGCAAGGCCGCGGGCCGGGCATGCCCGGCCCCTACGGACTGTGGAAAAGGGGGACGTAGGGCGGCCTGCCCCAGGCCGCCGTGCCCGTTTGCGGTAAGGAGCAGCCTTGCCAGATCATTGTAGGGGGCAGCGTCCCCGACGCCCCGCGGAGGGGTCAAGACCCCTCCCTACGATGCAAAAGATAAACGGGCGGCAATGGCAAGGCCGCGGGCCGGGCATGCCCGGCCCCTACGGGGACTGTTTCCGGCCACTTGACGCCATGTGGTATACTGGGTATATCACTGTCAAGAGGTACACTATGCCAAAACAAACGCTCCAACAAAAAATCCGCCGCGCGCTGGGCCGGTTCACCGCCAAACGGATCGCTATGATCCTGCTGGGCACGGCCATCCTGTCGTTCGGCATCCATAATATCCACCGGCGCACCGCCATCACCGAGGGCGGCGTCATCGGCCTGGTGCTGCTCATCAACCATTGGCTCGGCGTGCCCGCGTCGGTGGCGTCGCCCCTGCTCGACGCGGCCAGCTACGCGCTGGCGTTCAAATTTCTTGGGTGGGACTTTTTGCTCTCGGCAGGGGTGGCCAGCGTGAGTCTGGCCGGGTTCTATAGAATCTGGGAATGCCTGCCCCCGATGCTGCCCGACCTGACGCCCTGGCCGCTGGCGGCGGCGCTGCTGGGCGGCGTGTTCGTCGGCGTCGGCGTGGGGCTCATCGTGCGGCAGGGCGGGTCCAGCGGCGGCGACGACGCCCTCGCCCTTGTCATCCATAAGGTGACCGGGTGGCGGCTCTCCCGCGCCTACCTGTTCACCGATCTGACCGTCCTGTTCGCGTCGCTGTCCTACATCCCGTTCCGGCGCATCGCGTTTTCCCTCGTTACGGTCACGGTGTCGTCGCTGCTCATCGACTTTATCCAGGGCAATACCGCATAATTCCCGCCTTACGGCTTAAGCACCGCTCCGGCGGCTGCGGCACGGCATCTGCGTTGCCAAAATGCTCGATAAGACATCCAGTATTATCTGCGCTTTTGGCTTAGCAGCTGCCGCACCTCGCTCGCCGTATCGGCACTTAGAATTATGCGGTGTTGCCCAAGGAATGGCAGCCGAAAACAAATGTGTAAAAACGCGCGGAACGCTTGTACATAGCGGAAAATTGCGGTATAATAGGCTGTGTATTTTTGCAATGACACCCACGGAGGTCTGCGATATGAAACTTACCCGCAAGCTCGCGGCACTGGCAATGGCCGTGCTGCTGGCAGTCAGCCTGACGGCCTGCTCCCCGAAGCAGGTCGCCCAGGATATGGTCGTGCATCTGGTCCACAAGCTGGGCCTGGTCGAGGAATCCGACGAGGATGACACCGACACCACCACAAAAGCGCCCGCCGGCGGCAGCGTGGAGTTCCCTGCCGAGATGGACACCACCGCGGCCCGCGTTGTGACCTACCCGGTAGAGAACACGCTGTATGTCTCTTTTAACGGCATTGCCAACCGCTCCACCGAGTATTTCGTGGCGGGCGGCGACAGCATGACCGTGACCGGCTACGCCACCACCGAGGCCAGCAACGAGAAATATATGTACTTCAAGATCGCGTTCTGGGAGCTGTCTGACGACAAGACGATGACCAGCTACGTGCCGGACTCGACGATCTACTACTGCGCCGACGGTGCCGATTACCAGTACAACGTGACCGGCCTGACCGCGGGCAAGCAGTACAAAATCACGATCAGCTATGACAACGGCAACAAGTATTATGTCACCGGCGGCCTGAAGGTCGAGGGTCTGGGCAGCACCGAGCTGAACACCTACGGCGACGATACGACGACCGGCTGATAACGGCAGCAATGCCGCCCGTGCCGCTTGCGGCAGGGCGGCTTTTTGGTTTGTATTGCAGGGACCGCACAACACAGAGAGGAATTGGAACATGGATAAAAAACAGCTGCGCAACACGCTGATGCTTATGGCCTGCGCATTCATCTGGGGCACGGCCTTTGTGGCGCAGAGCGTCGGCAGCGATTACATGGGCCCGTACACGTTTCTGGCCAGCCGCAGCTGGCTGGCCTGTGCGTTTCTGCTGGGCCTGATGGCCGTGCTGCGCAAGATGGGCAAAACGAACCCCGCCGCGGAGCCGGGCTTCTGGCAGAACAAAAAAGTGCTGCTGCGCGGCGGTATTTTCTGCGGTGTGGCGCTGTTTGCGGCGTCCGCCGCGCAGCAGATGGGCATTGGCACGACCAGCACGGCCAAGGCGGGCTTTATGACGGCGCTCTACGTTGTGCTGGTGCCGGTGGCGGGGGTTTTCCTGGGCAGCCGCCCCGGCGTCAAGCTGTGGGGCTGTGTCGCGGCCAGCGTCGTGGGGCTGTATCTGCTCTGTCTGGCCGGGCGCGACACGCTGAGCCTGACCGGCGGCGAGTGGCAGCTTTTGGTCTGCGCGATCCTGTTCACGGCGCAGATCATGCTGGTCAACCATTTCAGCCCGCAGCTCGACGGCATCCAGTTGAGCTTTGTGCAGTTCTTTGTGGTCTCGGTTTTGTCCACGATCTTTGCGTTTGTCTTTGAGGCCCCGTCGCCCGTCCAGTTCCGCGCCGCGGCGGTCTCGATTGCCTATTGCGGCATCATGTCCAGCGGCGTGGCCTACACGCTGCAGATCGTCGGCCAGAAGGAGCTGGACCCGACGATTGCCAGTCTGGCGATGTGTCTCGAGAGTGTGTTCAGCGCCCTGGCCGGTTGGCTGATCCTGGGCGAGACGCTCTCTGCCACCGAGCTGTGCGGCTGCGCGCTGATGTTCGGCGCGATTGTGGTGAGTCAGCTGCCGGAGAAAAAGAGAGGCTGAACCGGGAACGGCAGTCTCCCGGGAGGTTGTTCTTTCTTTTGGCAGCAAAAGAAAGAACCAAAGAAAACTGCCGCTGTTTCGACGCAGCGGACCCGCGACTTAGGGGCTGCACGCCCCTAAGAACCCCAAAGAGGAGGTCGGAAGGGGCGGGGGCTAAACGAAAGCAGTATTACTTTTCGTTCTTAACGCCC
>OHUS01000127.1_pt1 | contig 32307 bp, 46 predicted proteins | sample 1579311 | NCBI WGS metagenome assembly OHUS01 (sample SAMEA3882538, study PRJEB24775) | human gut metagenome | biome: human-associated habitat; feature: intestine environment; material: feces | place: Netherlands | collected 2009/2010
GCAAAACCACCGCTTAACCGTTGCTAGTGGTGTAAAATTCTCGTTGTCATTACCGTAGGAAGTTTTGACACAGCCCGTGTCTGGTTGCCGCCAGGTGCGGGCGCTTTTGTTTCGCAAGCTTGCGTCATAGCTTTGACGCGCCGGCAAAATGCCGTCTGCGAAACATCGAGCTTGCGACATTTCGCACTCGTCAAAAACACGATGCAAACCGTTGGTTTGCGATTGGGTTTCATACATCTGAAACCCCTCCTTTCTTACTTGCCGATCATGTTGCCGACGGCAACGGCAGTTGCTATGAACAACCAGAGCGTCAATACATTGATAAATTCATCCATTACGCGATTTCCTCCCATCCCATCAAATCGTTAGGGCTGATGTTGGCAACATCACAGATAGCCATGATCTTGTCAGCGCCGGGGATATAGCCCTCGCCGCTCTCGTACTTGACAACGGAATCTTTGGAGATACCAACACGGCTAGCAAATTCATCCTGCGTGATGTCGAGCTTGGCGCGAGCGGCACGAAGATTTGCGGCGAAAACCTCTTTGTTGAACTTCATACGGTTCACCTCCTTTCATTGAGCGATGATTGCAAACCTTGCTTGTCAAGGTTTGCACCCGTATGTTTAGCGGGTTTACCCGTTAAACATACGGCTTTAGGAAGGTTTCTTCCTAACACGCATTGCAGTATAGGCGAGTTTCTTCCTATTGCAAGAGGGAGATACGAAAATATTTGCCTATTCTCGTCCAATAGAATAGAATTCACGGCAGATAGTTGCTAAAACAGGAGGTGTGAAATGAAGCTTGCCATAAAGGGATTGCGAAAAAAGCTGCACATTTCACAAGCGGACTTCGCAAAAGCCGTTGGCGTGTCCATGCGCACAGTCGGATCATGGGAACGTGGCGAATCATTCCCAAACGCCGAACAGGTTTGGAACGCAGATCTGGCGTTAGGTTGCTCGCCGAATGAGATATTGAGTTGGGATGGTGAAGATAATGAAGGTGACAAAATCACTAGCGATGAACGTGAAATCGTCGATAACTACCGTGACAGCTCGCCGGAATGGCAACAGAACATTTCGATGACCGCCAGAGCTGCTGCATCTGAATCAAAAAGAAAATAAAAAAGCCCCAGCGCTACCGTCCAAAGTCTCGCAGGGGCATACCTAGAAAAGGCAAGGTGATTTTATCATGCCAAAGGGCACGCGTGCCGCCATCTATGCACGTTTTAGCTCGCATAACCAGCGAAGCGAATCAATCGATATTCAGGTAGAAAAGTCACGTGAGTACTGCGCACAAAATGGCCTTGATGTAGTGCGCGTATATAGCGATTACGCGCAGACAGGCCGTAATGTTAAACGCGCTGATTTTCAGCGCATGATGGAAGACGCGAAATTAGGGATATTTGATTATGTGGTGATCTATAAGGTCACGCGCATTATGCGTAACCGCGACGAAATGGCGCTCGCGCGAATTAGGTTGCGCAAAGCAGGCGTTGAAATCCTTTACGCCGGTGAAAGCCTTGGTGAAGGCTCAACGCGCGTCTTGAATCTTGGAATGCTCGAAGTGCTTGCTGAATGGGAAAGCGCGATAGACAGCGAGCGTATCCGCGACGGTATCAACAAGAACGCCCAGCGCGGAATGGCAAACGGTCGCACGCACTACGGCTGGGACATTGTTAACGGGTATTACGAGGTCAACGAGCGCGAAGCCGCCGTGATGCACCGTATGAAAAATATGCTCTTTGCCGGCTCGACCGTTGCCGAAATCAAGCGTGCTGTCGCAGGAGAACGCGGCAAGCGCGGCAAACCGCTAACGCACGGCGTGATAACAAAGCTGCTTAGGCGCGAACAGAACTGCGGCGTTTATGATTACGCGGGTGTGCGAATCGAAGATGGCATGCCCGCATTGTGGTCGCGCGAAGACCAGGACATGATCAACAGCATCTTGGGCTCAAACGGGCGCAAGCACAACAAGACACGTGACACCAACGATTACCCGCTATCGGGCAAGATGTGGCGCCCAGAGTGCGGCCAATACTACGTTGGCACCTGCGGAACATCTAAAACAGGCCGTGTGTACCATTACTACAAGTGCAAGAAATGCAAGCGCACCTTTAGGCGCGATGCCGTTGAAGAAGCCGTGCTTGATACCGTCCTCGAAACGATTAAGAAGCCGGATATACGTCAACGTATCGTTGATGTAATGGCTCTTTACAACGAAATGAATGAAGAGAAGGAAGAACCGGAGAGCAAGCGCATTGAGCGCGAAATCAGACGCATCGACACGGCATTTGAGCGTATCTGGCAGGCTATCGAGGACGGTATTGCGCCGCCCGGCGGTAAAGAGCGCGTTGCTATGCTCCGCGAACAGAAAGCGGCCTTAGAAGCCGATCTGCGGCAGGCTCAAGCTAGCGAAGGAGCGAATCTGTCTGGAGAAGCCATAGCCGCTTGGCTCGATAGCATTGCGCAGGAACCAGATGCAGCAGAAATCATCGAGACGTTCGTGAGACTCATTGAAGTAGACGGGGATGAACTTAAGCTTTATTTCGCTTTCGACTACTGGGGCGATGACTTCCAGCCTAAACAAAAAAAGGCGAACCCCGAAAAGGGTTCGCCTAATAATCCAATGGTGGAGCCTCAGAAAATCTTTGCGAACCCTACGATAGCCGCGAACGGGCGCGAAATCAAAGTCTCCACTAACTGGTTTTGCATAATAACACTGTTTAGCTCGAAAAAAAGTTAGCAAAATTCAATATGAGCTTGCCTTATTATGGGGTATACCCTATAATAATAGACGTAAGAAAGAAAGGAGGTGGTTCAAATGGATGACAAAATATGGGACTTAACGATTGCTGTCATAAGCGTGCTACTGGCAAAGGCGCTGGATGAAGGAATCGAAGCCCTAAAGAAAAAGACCTCTCGTAAGCCCGGAAAGCACACAAAGAGGTCAAGGTAGGGCAAGGGGCGCCGCTTCGGCGGTGCCCCGCTAGCCAGAATCATCTTACATCAGGAGTGCAGCGATGAAAACAGGCATTGTAGTTTTTGTCATCTCGTTTATCTCGTTTCGCATATGGCGCAAGGCCAGAGAAAAGCGCGGTGAATAAAATGGCAACCGAAGCGCAAAGACGCGCAACATCCTCTTACCGCAAAAGGTCGGTGAAACAGCTAGTCATACGCTTTTACCCTAACGAGGATGACGAGAGTATATATAAATGGCTCAAGGAGCAGAACAATACAACCGAGTACATCAAGAGCTTGATTCGAGATGACATGAACCGTTAGAGACTTGTTGCAATGTCCCCTAAACGCAAAATGCCCGCACCACATTACAGGGCGCGGGCATTTTAGTTAAAGAAGCTCGTTTACTCGTTTTTGCACAGCATTAAAGTTAGCGCCAAGTCGGGCCTTGCGCTCGTCACCGTTACCGTACTCGCCGCGAATGACGGCGCGTGCAAGAGCGTCGATGTCTACGGCCTTGGCGCGGGAATTGACCACGGCTTGCACCTCGTCATAGCGGATGCCAAGAATTGCCTTGCGTGTCTCACCGTTGCCGAGCTTACCGTTGAGCACATCCGTTGCAAGATCGTCGGCGCTTGCGGTGGCCGCGCGATTAATGAGGTCTTGCACCTCGTTGAATCGAGCGCCCAGCTTGGCCTTGCGCTCGTCACCGTTGCCGTACTCCCCTCGCATTACGCCTGCCGCAAGGTCGACGGTGCTACCACTATTCTTATTGTCAGTCGCATCCGGCGCACTGTAAGTACTGGGTTTCGCATAACGCGACCAAGCGGCAGCGTCCATGAAGGCAATATCAAGATCGAGGTTGCCGTTGTACCCAGATAGCCTACCGTGCGAAGAATACTGGTGCATCACGCAGGTATTCCAAGCACCAAAGCCGCCATCCGGAAGCCATGGCGAATCCTGGTATCCAGTCTGATTCTCGTTGGCATACTGGGCAACCCAGAGGGCGTGGTTAGGCGCAATCTTAGACCAATCTTCCTCTTTGGTGAGATTGCGGTAGGTATACAAGAGACACCTCACGCCAGTAAGCGCATAGATACGATCAAGGAATTTCTTGGCACCGTCTGTGCCGATCCTGCCGCCGTCCTCATAATCGAGCACGGGAATACCCTTGCCGAAATAGTTTTTACAGTTCTGATAGAAGTGATCCGCCTGCTTGACAGGATCATCCATATTCATGAAATGGTAGAAGCCCCAGAGCTTACCCGCTTTGATAGCCTTTTGCACAAACGCGTCACAAAACGTATTGACGTAATTGGTGCCCTGGGTTCCTTTAATGATGACAAAATCGTATTCGATTAAATCGAGATTAAGGTTTTTTTGCCAGTCTGCGATATCGATGCCCTTCATGGTCATCTGCATCACCTCTTAATTGCATTGAATTGTGTGAAAGAAACGGCGTTAAGCTCGTCGGTTGTCCATGCATGGATTGAATTGGTGCCGTCATCAGGGTCGCGGAGCGCATAGGTACCGTCGGCGTTCTCACGCCAAATCATCACGACGTGCGAGCCGTAAGAGCGCTCGCCAAGGGTTCCGGTAACGCCTGCGAAGACGATCCAGCCGTCATCGACGGCCTTGAGGGCTTCGCCCGTGCCCCAAAACGTGTCACGGGTTTCGAAATGATAGGTCTTCGCTAGATAGGTGCTGAACTTGGCCATGTCGTTAACCCGGTCGGTCAGGCAGCTTTCGCCGACGAAAGCTGCCAGCAGGTCGGGTGTGACCTCGCGACCGTTGAGGTAGCTCAGCGCCATTGCCGCCGCCGTCAGGCCGCAGCCGTATGTGCCTATGGTTTCGTCCGAGTAAGCGGCATCAGCCCATTGAGGGTCTTTTTGCAAGAAGAGCGGCATATAGCCGCTCTTCGCACTCGTCTTTTTTTCATAAACAGGCAAAGCCGCTGTATAACCGTCGCTATAGCCTTGGTTATATGCTTTTCCAAATGCTGTCGTATCTCTGCCAACGTGGTCGGCAGTCAAAACGAACCATAAGCCCATGCCTACCGCGAAGCCCAGCATAAGCGCAACAGCAAGCCTGAGACTAGCCGCGCTTCGCGACTTCATCGGCAATCGCCTTCGTAATATCATCGGTGTCAACGTTGGCGTGCTCGAAAATCTTCATGATGGGCGTATCGGCAAGCTCTGGATAAGCCTGCTTGAGGTTTTCGAGGATAGAAGCGAACTCCATGCCGATGATTGCGCCGCAAACGACATAGATGGTAATGCCACCGAAATTCAGTCCAACGATATGCGAGCTTAGAATCTCGATACATATAACCAACATGATGATAAGAGAAAGTGTGGCCTTATGACATAGGCCGCAACGCATCGTCGAAGACTTAAAACTACAGTTGAAAATTGCCTGGGCGATGCCTGTAACCATGTCGAAAAGCATCATCAGGAATGCGCCGCCGATTGCCCAGACCTGCGGCTCCGTGAACGTGTAGATAGCTCCCATTATTTCTCCTTTGCATTGTCATCGATCATCTTCTGCACAGCGGCACGCCAGAGCTTGGGTACGCTCTCGACGGTGCGCTTGCCGTCCATGACGGCTTCGTAGTAGATCTTCGCCATCGCTACTCACCGCCCACAATGTCGCCGATTTCGAGCAGGGCGGCATTGGTGTCCTCAAGCGCCGCGCGTGTCTGCTTGAGCTGCGCAATGATGCTGTCAATGCGCTCGGTATCCGTAAGCCCGTCATCCTCGTGCGCGTCCCATAGCTCGTTGAACGCTGCCGTCACCTCTTCAATAGACGGTGTACCGACTGCCACAAAATGCAGCTCGTCCGCTCGCCAAAACTCGATTGCTTTTTCGGTATCCGCGCTGTTGTCCGCAACGTCCTTCTCGATGTTTCGACGAAGCCAAACATCGGAGGTCACGCCGCCCGGTCTTACTTCCACCGTCACCGCGTCAAGCGGCGTTGCGCTGCACGTCATAGTGCTCATGTGCTCCCCTTTCCGCCGCGCTTATTTGTGCGCGGGCTTTTTTGAAAACCTTGTTGAATCCGTTGTCGCGCCAAACGTCGGCGCAATCCGCGTGCTTGAACCAGCCGCCGTAACTGGTAGCCCCTCGCGCCCGTTTGAGCGTTGGCGAACGCCTGTATCTTCGAAGCGACCTGCACGCTCGCAGGAAAAGCGAACCGCGAAGCGTGGTACGGTTCTTTCGCACCGTGTATCCCACAACATCGACCGGCTCTTCGTTGCTGACGCGGCTTATCTTCCACGGCTTGACAGTAAGTCCGAACTTTTTGTGCAGCAGCCTTTGGAGCTGCCTTGCCGCGCTCCGCAAGTTGCGCTTGTCGGGACTGAATAAATAGATGTCATCTGCGTACCAGAGCTGGTGCGTGATCAGCGGAACGCTAGCGCCGCGCCTTACTTTGCGCATGCTCTCGACCTCGTGATAGCCGAACGACAACACCAGCTGCGCCATTCGCAGGCTGAAATAGCTTCCGATTTCCAGACCGCCGCCATAAGTGGCCAGCAGCGATTCGGCGATATAGAGCACATCGGGGCTTCGCACGTAGCGGCAAAGAAGCATCATCACCACATCTGCCTTGATGGATGGATAGCACTTGCGCACGTCCATATGCACGTAGTAACCGCCATCTTGCGACCACCTGCGCACGGCATGAGCCGCCATGAGCTGACCTTTGCCTGGGACGCTAGAAACCTGCCAGAAGCCAACCTTCGCATCGAGCAGGCGCGACATTGCGGCAACGGCCACATAGTCGCAAACCTGCTGCTTCACGCTCTCAACGCCGATGATGCGCAGCTTGCCGTTCGTGGGCTCGCGATGCCGGTAGCGCTTTATCGGTCGAAACGTAAGCGAGCGCGTTTCGACCTCGCGCACGATCTCCGCGATTAGCGCCGAAGCGCTGCCGTGCTCTTGCGGCACGCGCCAGGCGTTTTTCTTCCCAGCCTTTGAATCGAGCCAAGATTCGTAGGCGGAAACAACAAGGGCTTCGTTTATCCGAAGCCCCTTGCAATAACTCTTCAATTGTTTTTGACCTTTGCTCTCTGGATGTCGTACGAGCGGTCGCGTCTCCGTTACTAGCCCGCTGGTCTTAAGACTGATTTCACTTAGTTAAGCCAGGTTGCCCCCGCTCGCCACCAGCGGCGGCGGGTAGTCGCGGCGGAAATAAAAATAGATAGCTGGTTGTTTGAGATAGTCACCCAGGTAGGCGCGAGCCGATGTTCCACCTAGCATTGCCGGTGCCGTTGTTGCCGTTGACGTACCAAAGGCCAGCATTGCCCCTGTTCCTCAAGTTGCCAAGGGAAAGCCAAGAGAACATGACAGCCCACGCGCCGCGAATCCCTGCTTGTTTTCAAAAGGGGACAAGTCCCCTCGCGGCTTACGCCGCTTCACCCCTAGAGCGACCATTGGCAGAGCGGCGCGAGCCGAAGACCCACCAAGCATTGCCGGAGCCGTAGGCGCCGATGACGGACCAAAGGCCAGCATTGCCCCAGTACCCCAAGGCGCCAAGGGAAAGCCACTCTCGCCAGCCGACGGTGGTATCAGCGACTTTGTAGTTGCCATCGCAGATGCCAACCGACGTTGACGCGCCAGTTCCCTGCTGAATCATCAGACCGTTGACCGTCTTGCAGTAAAGACCGTAATTCCATCCCTCAGCTGCTTGTCCGGGAAAAGCCCCAGCAGATAGCGCACTGTCTGGTGAGCTACCGGCCTTCTCGTTCTTAGTATCCGGGTTCACGTAAACGACCGCGCCAGTACCCGTGTACTGGATAAGGACGTTTCCAAGAACCTCATACATGCCAAGACCGAGCTCGATGCCCTGGATGACAAATGGCTGCTTTGAGTCAGTACAGCTCGTGGGCGATCCGTCGCCCTCGACCGCATCGCAAGCGCCAGCCCTCCACGGGACGGTGCTCAAAAGGTATGTGGTGGCAGTCGTGAAAGGCTTCGCGACGTCGAAGTAGATGGCGGTGTTCGATGCGTCGACATCGACCTTCTTGATAACGGTCGCGGCATCGAACACGTCATAGTTGTAGCCGTTGCCACGGTCGTTCGACGTGCCCGTATGTGTTCCTAGAATCATCGAAGAGCCGATAAGAATCTGATCGGCCTCCCCCTTCGCGACCACGACGCGCGTGGTGTTGCTCTCTGCCACGGTCGGGCTAATCTGTACGTCGTATCCCGTGCAGCCCGCGAACACGCTCTGGCTGTTCTTGGTGGCATACTTCAAGAGGAACATAACCTTGACATACCAGTCATCGGCGGCAGTCTTGAATGAATCACCCGTCGTTGCCGTCTTCATAAGCGAGACGCCGGTATCGTGGCTTACGAAGCGCTTCACCTGTGCGCCGCTCACGCTTCGCGGCTTGCCTTCGGCATCGACCGACAGCGCATACTTTGCATACAGCATATAAGGACGCTGTGCGCCGTTGGGGAGCAGAGCTGCCGGCTGGCGTTTCATGCCGGGCTGGCGCGTATCGGATACGGTAATGTTCACGGCATCATCCGTCTCAGTTTCCAGCGTGTAGAGAACTGGCGTCATGATCCACGTATCATCCGTGCGCGAGAATCGCCCGTCACCGTCGATAGCGGTAACGTAGGGCGTACCATCAGCGTCAACGCCGCCGTTTACCTTGAAGAAGGTAAACGCGCCGTGGTTCACGTAAGGGTCGATGGCGGCGCGACCGATGATTCCGGGCTTTGGGTTGGCGATTCCGGCATTTGCCCCGGTCTTGGTGCAGGCCGTGGCGCTTCCCTTGGGAACGCTCACACCATAATTCTTGCCGTCACGCATCTTTGCAAGCCATGCGGCGATGCTCGCGTTCGTGTAACGTCCTGTCTCCTCATTAAAAATGGGGACTGTCGAAGCCCCCATGGATTCGAGCGCGATTGCCACGCGCTCGAGCGTCTCGTGATCTGCAATGTGGGTTTTGCCCATGCTTAATCCTCCGTATCGACTAGCGAGATGTAATCCGTATCGCCAACGGTGTCGTAGGCAAGATAGATGCGCTTGTCGGGGCTGATCGAGCCGCGAGCTTCCTCAGCCGCCTTGAGCGCGTCTGCCGCCGCTAGGTCTGCGCTGGCCTTGGATGCGTTTGCGGCATTTGTCGCGGCGTTCGCCTTACTCGTCGCGGTGTCGGCGTTCGTCTTGGCTGTGTTTGCCGCAGCCGCCGCGTCCGTGGCGCTCTTTGTCGCGGCGTTCGCCTTACTCGTCGCGGTGTTGGCCGCGTCCGTGGCGCTCTTGCAGATGTTGACCGCAGCGTTGGCGTTATTCAGCGCCTTGCCCGCGTCTGTGACGGCCTGTTCGCCCTTGGTGACGGCGGTTTCGGCGCGCTTTTCAAGCGCTTCGACTGCGTTGTCCCATGACTTCGCCGGAGTATTTCCCTCACGGGCGTCGCGCATGATGTCCAGCGCAAAACGCTCGGTCTGCACCGTCTGCGAGCCTTTCTTCAATTCGAAATAGGCTTCGTCGGTGTAGCCGGGAACGCTTGCGAGCTTGGATTCATCGCAAACGTAGGTGATCGTGTTGCCGCTGACCGTGGCGCTGCCACGGTAATAGTGGATTCGGTCGGGCAATCGGGCTACCAAATAGGCACTGTACCCTGACAAAGACAGCTCGCTGCCGTTGTCGTAGATAAGCGCCTTGATGGTTGTTCCGCCGCCTTCGCCTTGCGCGATTCGAATGTAGTTGTTTCCGCATCCGCACTTGTTCACGTCAAGCTCGATTGTCTGCGTGTTCATTACGCATCACCGCCAGACTTTAGCGCCCGCAGCTTCTCGAGTGCCGCCATGAAAGCCTGAATCGGATCTGTTTGTACTTCGGTGCCACCGTCTTCTGTCGAGACCGCAACTGAAGGGTTGACGATTGCAGCCAGGGCATCGAAGCATGCAACCGTGGCATCGGTTCGGTCATCAACGTACACCGGAGTCACGAGCGTGAACGGCTCGTCGGCGGATTTCGGCTTAACCACGTCCTTACTGTCAACAACCTCACGCGTGCCGTCATCGTAGACGGCAATGAAGACGATGTTTGCCGCTGCCGCGCGTGCAATGAACTCGGCGTCGAACTCCGTCAGATAGCTCTCGGTGTTGCCCACCGGATCATGCACCATGTAATGTGTGATCTGTGCCATATGACCTCCTAATCAAAATTGCAAAGTGTGCAGATTCCATTTACGAAATCGATGTTCCTTGTCGATGTCCACCAGGTGATTGATCCATTGCCGTTGTCCTGTATCTGGCTGATGTACTTCATGGTCACGTTGGATGTAATGGCGTTGGTTGTGGTTACGCTCGTACTTGCTGAGTTAGATACCGAGATCTTCGGAACGGAAATCCTAAGGCTTCCTTCGGCCTGCATCTGGAGCCCGTATAGAACCTTGTTGTCAGATAAATCTTTCATTGACGAAGAAAAGTCGATGTAACCGACCTGCGAGGCACTTGACGCGCCGGATTTCTTACGGAATCCCGACATCTGACCCATGTTGTTGAGAAGCGTGTAGTAGCTGTCGTATCCGCAGCGGAACGTGCCCTTGGCGGTGATGTTGTTCGCGCTCATGTAATTTGTCACGAGCTCGCCGGTCTTGAGATTCCAAGAATTGCGGCCTTTGGCATCGGCGATGATTCCGGCAGACATGTATGTCGCGTTGATATAGACCTTGCCGTTCTGGAGGAAGATACCCTGAGCCGCGCCGTTGCTCGTCAGGCGGTCGAAGATCTTCTTCTGGGTCAGCTGCTCGTCGTAGTCGCTGAGGATGCCGTTCGCGTAGTCAGAAGCGTCTTGCTGCTCGATGGCATGCTGAGCCGCACGCGCCGCCGAAGCGTAAACCTTAACTGCTGACGAGTACGAGCCGTATGACGCGTCGTATTCGTACATTGCCGCCTTGAGCGCGTCTGCCGTCTTGCACTCCAGCACCGCGTTTACCTTGTCGGCGTAATCGCTGTAGGCGCCGCCCTCTTCGGTAGATCCGAATGCAGCCGTGTATTTAGGCGCGAGTACTTGTGTGAGGAATTGCGCATTGAGCGACTTGTTGGATTTCAGCGAGTTGTACTGGCTTGTGAGCTCTTCGCGCTCTTTGTCGACCGCCTGCATGGCCTTCTTCACTGCTGCCGCTTCGGCTGTTGTTACCACACCGTCTTTAGCCAGTTCCTGCACGGTGCCGTCAAGGCCAGTCAGCGATTCGGTAAAATCGTATGAGCTCTGGTATGCCTTGTTGTAGGCACTTTCAAGCACTGGCGTCGTGTGGCGAACGGAGCCGTCACCGAGCGTGATGCGCTCCATAGACCAGACGTAATAGCCGTTACTCCATTCCGGCAATGTCTCAGACCATCCAAGCTCAGGGTTCTGCGCGTTGATTGGCGGAACCATATCGCTCTGGTTCTGCGCATAGAGCTTGACGCTGGATGCGATGCCGTTTCCCGCCATCTGGTTCGCACCATTGATTGCCTTGGCGAGACAAGGCGTCGTGTAGCTTACGGCTCCGTCACTCCAAGTGACCTTGCTGCGAGTCCAGATGTATTTTTCCTTGCTCCAGGCAGGCTGCTGTTCGCTCCAGCTACCGCCGACTTGGGAAGAATCGCTTGAAGATAGGTAGTACTGCTCGACGATGGATTTGATTCCCCTACCGGTTACGCCCTGCTTGCCGTCCGCACCGCTGATGCATACAGGAACCGAATAGGAAATCTCGCCGGACTGCGTGACAGTCTTCGTCCGAGTCCAGATGTACTTCCCCTCGACCCATACGGGCGCTTCGGACTGCCATCCGGTTTTCGGTGCTTCGGTACGCGAGATACCTTGCGCGTACTCGACATCGACGGATGCAATTACGGCATCTGTCGTGGCGATCGGCTTGCTGCCGACGGTCGCGCCGGCAGACAAGCTAAAATCTCCGGTGGTCAAATCCCAGAAATTCTTTCCAACATCGTCGGTGAGCAGGCCAGCGCGGATGCGGTCCGCTCGCATCGTGCCGGCGTTGATGCAATCGGCGCTGACCTGAGCGCCAGTGATGAACGTTCGCCAATTCCACTGTCCGTCGCTTGCAAGCGACGCGGCAAGGCGGATGCCCATGCCGTTGATGTTTACCGCCCACATGCCGGACGTTGCCTTGAGCGGGACACCCGTTACAGCATCCAGCGGCACGTTGGAGTAGATCACGCCAAGCTCGAACGTCTCGACCTTGTACGTGCCAACGGCGTTGAACGCCTTGTTGAGCGCAGACATGAGCTGGTTGAGCCACGAGACGGACGTACCAGCCGCCGCATCGTAGTTAGCCCGCTGGTTGCTGCCGCTCTTGAGCTGCTGCGCCACCGACTGGAAGATGTCAGCCAGATTATCGGTTAGGTTGCCGAACGTCACCTTGGCATCGCCGGTCACCAAGTCGCGGGTCAGCTTCGAGACGCGCCCCTTGAGCCTGATTCCCGCAGCGGAGAAGCCCTTGTCGATGATCGCCACGCAATCGCCGACAGCAACGCTTTCCCAATCTCGACCGAAAGCAAATAGGTCAATCACGCTTGCTTCATAAGAGACGGTCGGCGTTTTGGCTTGCGAGAGGTAATCGTTCGTCTCGGCAAGAAGCTGCGCTGCGTCCTCGCATTGCTCGTTAACGTAGATGTCTACGGCGGGCGCGATACCGCCGTTGCCGTCGGGATGCCCCCAAACCTCGGTCGCGGCGGCATCTTCAACGTAATCCTTACCATTGTTTAGATCGCCGAAAGTCAATCGTCGGCCATAGCCGCCGCCATCCGTCTCAACGCCCTTGCCGTAACCGTAAACTCGCGTCTTGGGGTTGGCGCTGCCCGTCTTGCGCTTGATGCTGATCAGGTCTTTCGTCCACGTGAAGCGCTTTGGGCTTTGCTGGTTGCCTCGCGTAGCCACCACGCGCACATATCGATGCGTGACCTGCACTCCGTCCGTCACGATAACGGTTTCAAGCTCACCGCCCCATGTTTTGAGCAGGGCGCTCAAGCCCTCGCGGACGCTTACGTGATAGAAGGCGTGCGAAGCACTGCCGGGCTGGTCGCAGTTGCCGACTTCCCAACGGGTGCCCGCGAGTATTGACGTGAGCGCCACGACTACGCTGCCGGACGGTCGCTTGTCCTCGATATAGTCATCCCACGTCTCATTGATGGAGTTGATGCACGTTATGCTGGTATACGGCTTGCCGTTGTCATCGTGCAGCCGCTCGATTTCGTCGACGATGTGCTCATGTACGACGCCTTGGCGGTCAATCCAAACAAGGCGTTCCCCCTTGCCTAAATCCTCGTCGCACCTGATCTTAAGCTCGTCGGTGCCGTCCGTTGCGTCCTCATGGGTCGCTGCGGTGTAGGTGAGCCGTCCGAGATTCACGCCGAAACGGCTGAAACGGGTGAAGTTGACCTTCTTTGTTAAAGCCATCTCTCCTCCCATTCCAGCGTCGCGGAGCCGCTAGAGATCTTGACGTGCGCACGGTCTTGGATGCTGAAAAAGTCACTCATGATGTTGAGCTGAGCGATTGAGCCGTTAACAGTTACATGCTCTTTGTCGAAGTCCATACGAACGACACTCGAAGCCGTCAACGGCTGCACCACCTCGACGAACTCGGCGGTATCGGTGTTGGTGATGCGCCAAGAGCTGCAAGCTCCGGGCCTAGCTGTCACGGTAAGAGCGGCTGGCAGCGTGCCGCCGACGGCGAACGATGCTGCGCCGCTCATATCCATACGACGATGCTGACCGTAATAGTCGGGGTCGCCAATGTGGAACGTAACGGTTGTCTGCGGGCAATCGTCGGTAATCTCGTCAAGGTCGGTTGCGCCGCTAACGATCGCCATCAAATAACGCGTAGGGTCATCGGGCAAATAAAGTGGCGCTGGCTCGTCAGACCAGAGCAGCGCCGCCAGCTTATGCCGCGCCTTTGCGACCTCGCGCCGGTGCTCGGTGCGAATCCACATGTCAATCTGCAAATCGTAACCGGCGCGGCGGGCGTTCTTGAAGTATTCGCCGTGCCGCCCGGGCGCATCCTCGAAGCTCGCCGAAACGTCCGCCATGATAGGGCGGCGCACCTTACAGTAGACGAGCTTCGACAGGTCGTGCCCGTTGAAGACGATGCTGTCGCTTTGGTTTCGCTTACGCTTAAGCTCCAACGGGCACTCCCTTCTGCTTTAACCTGCTGGCAATACCAGCGCCGATCTGCTGACCGGTCGTGTACGCGTCCATGCTGTTTGCAACGGTGGCATTGACGGTCACACTCACCTGGACTCCGCCACCGAAGCCGCTGCTTAGGCGGTCGAGCACGCGAGAAATACCCGCTTCGACGCTCTCTCTGACGCTTGCGCGCAGCTTGGCATCGGGCGCGACGTGCTCCAGTCCAGCTTCGCCAACGCCGATGATCGAAGGCTTGTCGAAGGATGCGCCCTTTGCATACCAGTTGACGCTGATGGACGGTAGCTTCACAACGCCGCCGATGTCACGCCAGCTGACACTGAAATGCGGCATGTTGATATGCGGCAGGCTGATGTGAATCCCGCTGAACGCACCCTGAATCTTGCCGGGGATGCCGCTGACAAAGTTCCAGGCATCGTTGATCGGCGAAGTGATGCTGCTCTTGATGTTCGAGAAAACGCCAGCGACATTGCTTTCAAGACCCGGGAACTCCAGCTTTTCGCCGATGGCGTTGCCAGCGTTTATCGCGTTATCCTTCGCATTGTTCATCTTCGTCTGGATGTTGCTTTGAATATCCTGGAAAGCGATACCGGCCTGCGACTTCGCCGCGTCCCAATCACCGTTCAGGGCGGCTTTCAGGGCATTTGAAGCCGAAGAACCGACAATCTGACCGGTGTTCATGTCTGTTTGGATTGAATCCCTGATAGCGCCGAATTTTTCAGACGCGTTGGATTTCAGATTCTCCCAAGCATCGGACGCATTGGCCTTCAAGCCCTCCCAAGCATCGGACGCGCCTTGCCTTATGCCTTCGAACTTTTCCGAAAGGCCGTTCTTGACCTCTTCGGCCTTTCCGGTTATCCCGTCCCAAATCCCAGACCAGAATTCCGGCACGCCTGCGAAAAAATCCTGCACGCCCTGCCATTTCTCTGAAATCCAGCCAGTGAAGTCAGACCAGAGCTGTTTACCAGTCTCGGTTTGTGTGAAGAACCACGTAAGGCCAGCGACGGCAGCGGCAACCGCAGCCACGCCAAGCAAGATTGGGTTTGCGGCGATCAATCCGGTAAACGATGTCCACCCTGTAGAGAGCTTGCCGCCAAGGGTCGATGCCAAGCCGCCCGCTTTCTCGGCGATGCCGCCGAAGCCTGTTGCAGCCGTGCTTATAGCGCCGCCGCCCTCGCCGAACTTGCCTGCGAGGGAAGCGAAGCCGCCGGCAACGTCCTTGAACGTTTGGCCGATCTCGATGCCCTTTTGGAGCGTTTTGCCGATGCCCGTTGTGAGCCCGCCGAACGCGACCGTCCCCAAAACGACGTTTGTTGCCATGTCCTGCTGCTCTGGCGTTAGGGACTTGTACCAGTCGCTAACGCCCTCGAGCGCCGGCGTTACCTTCTCAAGCAGGGTCGTTCCAAGCTCGAGCGCCTTTTCCTTGAAGGGCATGGCCGCTTCGCCGGCTTCGGTCATCTTCTGGTTTAGCTCGGCCTGCGCCTCACGCGTGTCGAGCATCGTCTTATTAGTCTCTTGATACGTCTCGCCGATGTTGCCGTAAAGGCCATCGAGTGTCTGCGTGATAAGCGAGGAGCGTTCTTGTTCGTCACCGCAGGCGGCAAGCGCCGCATTGAACGCGTCCTCTTTGGTAGCACCCTGAGCGATCTGGTCGTTGAAAGCCTGCTGTGCCGCATGGTTGCCGGAGAGTGCTGCGCTCCACTGCTCATTGCTTGCCGTTGCCCAGTTGAGGGCATCGGCAAGACCGCCGGTGACGGCGCCGGTGTGCGCCGTCTCCTGCGATGCTTCCACAAGGTTTTCGAGCGGCAATGCATCGCCGAACTTGGAGAACGAGCCTGCGGCGATGTTGCTCCACTTGTCCAGTTCCTGCTGGTTAGTGGTCAAGCGTGACAGGTTCTGTGCGGCTTCGGTCGCGGTGTCCTCTTCGCCAAGTAGCTTATAAAACAGGGTATAGGAGCTTCGCGCCTGCTCGGACGTGCCGCCCGCATCCTTCCAGGCAGCGTCCAGCTGATGCGTCTGCTCGATCTGCTCTTCCTGGCTACTGGCAAGCCCGACAAGCGCGGTAGCGGTGCCGGTGACGGCACCGGTTATCGTCTTTCCGGCAGTCTCTAGACCCTTGCCGGCCTTTTCCAGCTTATCGCTGTTGTCCTGAATTGTCTGACCGAACTGGTAAAGACTGCTCTTCGATGCCTGGGCTTCGCGACTGACGCTTTTAAGATCGTCGGAATAGCTCTCAAGCTGATTTTCGCAAATGGCAATCTGAGCCTTAAGGCTCGAGTACTGCGCTTCCTCGCGCTCAGTGAGCGTCGCACCGCTTCGCTTCTTCTCGTCGAGCGTCGCAAGCGCGGCCTTGTAGGCATCGAGTTTCGCTTTCGTCTCGCCGTACGCTCGGTTCAGAAGCTTTTCCTTCTCAACGAGCAAATCCGTATTGCCGGGGTCGAATTTCAGGGCGCGATTGATGTCCTTCAACGCGCCCTGCGTATCCTTCGCCGTGCTCTGCACGCTCTTCAACGCGCCCTGCAACTCGGTCGTATCTCCGCCGAACTTGATAGTCAGACCTTTGTACGTGACGGCCACGGTTTCACCTCTTTTCAGTTGTCAATGAAAGAAATGAGCGCACAGAACAGCGCACCGAATAGGTGCGCTGACGCTTTACGCTCACATGCCAGCCCAGAAGGCCGCTTCGCCCTGCCGCGAGTGTTCGTCATCCTCGGCGTATGCCACAGCGTCGTTGACGAAGCTGTACACGTCGATAAGGTTTTGCACCTGCACATAAGACAGGTCGTGCAGGTCTTGGACGCTCAATCCCGCCTGCTGGCAAGAGTAGATGTAGAGCGCGTCGCAGCTACTCTCCAGTTCCCTCGGCAGCGGCGGCATCGGGTGCTTCGGCGGGCGCGGCTTCCACGTCCGCTTTTGCGTTCGGAAAAAAGTTGTCCTTGATGATCTGCATCACGTCAGATGCCCAACCGCCTTTGCGCTCAAGGTCGAATTCCGTCTGCGGGAAGCCGCAAACCCAATCCTCAAAGGACTTACCGAGGTCTGTTTTCTCCTTCGCAGTGGCGTTGTATGTCTTCGCGCAGGCGTAGAAAATCTCAAGCAGTGGCACGATAGGCGGAATGTTCGACGCCGCCGAGACATCGAGAACAACGGAGATGGCTTCGTTGATGTCCTTCGGACGGCGCGAGCCATCCTTGCGCTCAACGAAGAACTCACGTGAATAGGCAATTGGAGTGAAGGCATTGCAAGCGACCGGGTACTTAACGCCGCCAACCTCGATGATTCCGCCGTCCATTACGCGCTCACACTACCAATCTTGGGCGTGACGGCAGTATCTACCTCTTCGAAGAATTTGTCGTAACCGTCAATATCGCCATATGTGTCGATGTAGCTGCCGCGCCAGCCGCTCGGCAGCTTGACGGGACGGAACGTAAGATCGTAATCAAGCTGCGTGATGTCGGGCTTGTCCTCAAGTGTCTTTGCATCGACGGATGCGGGCTTGCTCGTGCACTTGTAGATGCAACGGCGCTTTCCAACGACGTGTCCGGGCTGCTCGCACATGAATGCGAACGGCTTAGGTGTCTTGCCGGAAGTTGCCAGCAAGCGTCCTTTCTCGTCGATGTCGAAGCCGATAATGTCGGCCAGAAGAGCACGCAGCTCTGGCGTGCTCTCGATGTCGTAGAGCGACCACGTGATAGAGCCGCCGTTATCCTGGTACTTGTCCAGCCACGTCTCGTTATCGCCGTGGCTCGTCGACTGCTCAATGGACGGCTCAATCTTGATCTCGACCGTGCCTGGGATGTGGATAGGCTTCTCGTACGTAAACGTCTCCTCGTTGGTAAGACGCGCTATATGCGCGTTCTTAACGCCGAAGAACCCATTTCGCGCCATGTCGGCTCCTTTCTTTACTCGGTCACGCCAACCTCATAGGCCGTCTCGATAAGCTCGTCACCATCGAGCGACGTGACCGTTTTCACATAATTGAAATCTGCGGCATCGAGTGCCGCTTCGAATCGCTTCTCAAGCTCGTAATCGCGCTCTCGAACGTAAAGCGCCACATCGTAGGGCATCCAGCGGCACCATCCAGTGTTGTCCGCGCTCAGGGCTTCACCGTAACCTGCTTCAATGTCGATATACGGCGGCGCGAGCGACTCGTCATCGTCGCGGAAACTTCCGTTCGCCCACGGCAAGCCGAACGCATCAAGAAGCTCCGCCAGGTCTTTAAGGCTGTTCATTGCGCCCCCTTGGAGAATTCGGCGGCAACTTCCTTGTAAACGCCCTCGATGACGTGATCGCCTTCTACCCTGCCGGGATAGCTGCCGTGCTGGTTTTTGATGACGTGGCCGTTCTCGAGCAGATGTGTAAGCTGATACTGCCTGTTGTGGACAACACAGGTCGTACCGGTCGCTTCGCTCTTAACGTCAGCAGACCATCCCTTTGCGTAGCTTCCGCCGTGCCGCTTCTTCTTCCGGCTTCGCTCTTTCAGAAGGCGAACCGCCTTGTTGCCAGCCGCCTTGACATTTCCCTGCAAGACTTCTTCGTTGTCCTCGATGACCTCTTCGATGCTGTTGACGATAATCGATTCAAGCTGGTCAATCTTTATCCCGCTCACCGGTTGCCTACTTTCTCGACCAGCGTAAGCCGCACATTGTCGACGTTCGCCACAACCGCCGAATCGACGGCGTAGCGGATGCCGCCGAACTCGCAAAGCCTTTCACCGCTGTATGCGCACGCGCGTACCGTGATGACGGCCTGCGGCTTAACTCCGGCCTGTGCGGCGGTGTAGTACGCCGTCTGGCTGATGCCGTACACGTTGCAGGGAACACGGCGGCGGCGCTCCTTTTTGTGCGATACGCCCAGATCATCGCGTTCTGAGACGGCAGCAATAAGCGTACAGATGCCAGCCCACCCGCTCATGCGGCATCACCGCCGTTGTACGCCGAATCACCGCTCATGCTCGTAAGCATGGTTTCGAACGCCTTCATGAAGCGCTCGGCGTCTGGGTTGTCCATGCCGAAGTTGGCCTTGACGTAAACCTTTATCGCAAGCCGAACGCGCCCGTCCGAATCGTCGTTCGCCTTGGCATCCGCTACGCCGCCCGCAACCAGCTCGGCGCGGGCGGCTTCGATTACGTCTGAAATCTCTTCGTCGTAATCGGTTACGAAAGCCGGGATGCGAAGCGCGGCGCGGCACGCATCCAGCAGCTTGCCTTTAGCCTTTGCGGCCATGCCGCGCCACCTCCTTAAGCCTGCTTGATAGTGAGCTGTGCGAACGCTTCGGGGACAGTAAGAACACCGTCGAACAGAACATAGCCGTCGAAGCAGCGCTTCTGGGTTCGCGGCTGGACGTAAGGCGTAACGTCAGGGCCATCAAACATGTTGCCCCTGAACAGGTCGGGGAAGCCGGCCTTAATCACGTTGTCGGCGATTGAATCGTCCTGCTTTACGATCTTGCCGAAGATTCGACCCTGAACCGTCGGGTCATCGGTGGCCTCATTTGCAAAATAAGAACGACCGTTGGCATCCTCAAGCATGGCAATCTGGTTCCAAATGGTGTTGTTATTGGCGTAGATGATGATTCCCTTAGCCGCTGCGTTGCCGTAAGAGCGGAGCAGGCTCAGCATCTTCACGATGTCGGCCTTGGTAAGCTTCTTTACTGCCGCCGTCTGAATCTTGTTGGCGGTCGCGATGCCGTAATTCTCATCGGCAAGCTTCTCGTGGACGAATGCGTTGCACGCGACGGAGAGACGTGCAGAGACCTCGGAAATGATGTACTGCTCGAAGCCGGAAAGCGACTGCGTTGCCATCTTTCGGGACATCTCGACGGTCTTCTTAATCTCCGATCCTGCGAGCGGAACGGTATCGAAGTCATTTTCCTCGATATCGGTAGGGGCTTCGCCCTCGTCGGTCTTGGCCGCATCGCCCTTCTTGATGGACTTGTGGCGCGGGAACTCGACCTGACCAGACATGTTCGTTCGGCTGATGTCACCGAAGAGAACGGCAGTGTTGTCGATAAGGGAAATGATCTCGTTCTGCACGGCCACGGGAACGATGGAATCGGTGTTGGCCGTGGTCATGGTGAACTCGGCTCGCTGCTCGATTGCGTGGCGCTGAGCGGCACGCTCAACATCGGTGAGCTCGGTGCCGCCGATAAGCTGGATGCCGGAACGCTCGGCAAGACCCTTAGCCCATGCACGGCGCTCAGCTTTGTCGTAATCGGTCACGTCATATGCAGCGCCGGGGATGCCAGCGACGTTGGCGGAACGTGCCAGCGGCACGGAATCCACGCGCTGTGCGCGGCCTGCGTCGATGGCGGCACGGGCGTTCGCGACGGCGGCGTTGCGAGCCTGCGCCGCCTGTGCGGTCTGGGCGGTGCGCTCGTTAATCTGGTCAGTCAGCTCGGCCATGCGGGCCGCATCCTCTTCCGTCGGATCAGTACCGTCAGAATACTGGTCGACAAGCGCTTGCAGGTCGTTAAGAAGTTCCTCAAGTGTCATTGCTAGTTGCCTTTCTTCGCATTGGTAATTGCCAGGCACGCTTTTGCTCGAAGCAACGCGCCCTTCCTTCGCGCAAGCTCCTTGCGCGACTGCTCAATCGCTCCGTTAAGCAGATTTCTTGCACTTATTTCGGTGTTCGGGTCAGCAGGAAGGCTGACTACGGACACGTCATAAATCTTCTTGACGCGCGTGATTGTCGTGGTATGCGTGTCTCGGTCGTACTCGGACGCGCCGATGGTGAACGCCCACGACATGCGCGTAACAAGGCCGTTATCGATTTCCTCGAATCGGTTTCGGGCGGCTTCTGATTTCGAGAGGTCTGCGGCCATAAAAAGCCCGTGCTCATCGGGCTCGACGATGAGCGTTCCGTTCGACTGGCGCGCCAAAACGTCGCCCACATGGTCGAACTGCATGATGATGTCGCTCATGTCTGTATCGACGAATGCGTCTGGGCTGATGACTTCGCGGTACTCGGTACCGTCCCAAGGGTCTTCATATAGGACATATGGGTCATTGAATGTCGAAGCGTATCCCTCGACGTAGTAGTCGGATTCGATGCGCTTCTCGCGGCCTTCGCCGCCGTCAAGGCTTCTCAAGACCACCGACATCTGGCGGTACTGGCGCTCATTCGGTTTCGCCGGCATCGGTATCACCACCCTTTCCATCGATTTTGGCGATATTCGCGTTCGTCTCGGCGGCCTTCGCCGCCTGATCTGCTGTGTGCTCGCTGATCAAGTCCAGGTCTATGTACTCACCACGAATTACGTGACGCTCGCCGCCTGGGTAAGACGGTGACTGGAACACCTCTGCAACCTGATTGCCACACCAGATGCCACGGTCGAACAGCGCCGTCGAAACGTTGAGCTTCGTTTGGTTGCTCGCGAACTCAAGGCGGTTCGCGCTGAACATAATCGAGTTGCCATGGGCAATCTCGTTCGGCGTGAACGTCATCGCCGTGAGTACGTACCCGAGCTGGATAGCGAAGACCTCGGTACGTCCCTCATAAAAGGCGTTGTACGTATCCTCGTCGGCTCGGTTCATAACGATGTCTTCGCTTGATCCGAAGAAACGATAGGCCGCTTTTTCTATGCGCTCCATTTGCGCAGCGTCAACGGTGTAGTTCTGTGGCGCGATCTGCTTGACCTCTTGATACTTGTTGTCATAAACGACGATACCGCCCGCGTTCGACGCCCCCAACTGCTTGTTGAAGGACTCGGCAGACTTCTTCGTGTCTTCCGGGTTTCGGTTTTGCGAAAGCTTGCCGATGAAGCGCACCGCCGCGCCCTGCTCGATAGCTGTTTTCTCGGCTTCCTCTTGAGCGTGAATCAAGTCAAGCGTCGGATTGAGCACGTTGGTACCGTCTCCGAACAAATCGCTCTTGAACTGATGCCGCGTCATAACGCCAATGCGCGACCACTCAATCAAGGTCTTATCGCCGCCGGGAAAACGGAGCTCAAGCCACAAAGCGCCGTCAACGTCGTAGGCTTCGCACTGACTTGGCAGCACTGGGTAATAGCCAACGGACGTGATTCCGTCCCCGCCGTCAACAGGGACGATCAGGCACGTGTCGCAAACGTCAAGTATCGTTGAGACGCGATGCAAAAATTGCGGCACGGTCATCCACGGGTTCGGTTGCCACTGCAAAGAGCGCGTCCATTGCGGTTGCGCCGTGCCAGAAATCTCGGGACGGAGCTTTGAAGCATGGTCGGCATTTCGCTCGATTATGGAGCGCGTCAGCTCGGCTTCGTAGATACCGCCAGACCACGACGTGAAACGCGGTGAGTACGCCGTGAAAGTCTGAAAATAGCCATCGACTGCCTGCATGATAGGCTTATGAAACACGGCATCGAACATCGAGCGGAAAAGCGTTGGTTTTCGCACGTTTTAACCTCCAATCATGCTTTGGTAGTCATCCATCATGTCTTTGAGCACAACAAATGCGTCGCACTCAGCCGCCCAAGCATCAATGCGGTTGCGCGGGTCTTGGTTCTTCTTGTCGGGCGCAATGTTGCCGTTCGCGTCGTTTCTGATCATCACGTTGGAGCGGCACCATTCCGCTATAGGGTTCTGGTTATCGACGATGCGGTTTTCCTTGTAGAGCGCCCGAAGCTCCTTCATTGGCATGGACAAGGTTTGAGCACCCTGTATTACCTTTTTGAAGTTATCGGCTCCGAAATAGCCCTCGTACGCTTCAACAGTCGGAACATCTCGCATATGCCACGGGTCATAGCCGCAGGCAACCGAGTAAATGCCGTACTTTTCCTGAATCTCCGTGACCCAATCCAGCACGTCGCGCTTGTCGATGATCGGCGTTGCCGACGTTCTGAGCAGCCCGCGGGCAATCCAGGCATCGTAGGGCACGCCGTCTCGACCTCCGCGCCGCCCCTCGGCTTCCGCCTGCTCCAAGGCGCGAAGCGGTATCCACGCCATGTGCATTGCGTATATATGCTCGTCATTCGGGCGCATCATCAGCAGGCACGCCGCCGTTAGGTCGGTCGTATCCGAAGCGTCCACGCCGAGAATTGCGTAAGAAAAAGACCCATCGGACGGGTCGAACGTTGCTTCGTTGTGGATCTCAGACCATTTGAGCCACGCTTGGCTCTGGTTCTCAATGAGGTTGAAGTCTTTTACCAGCAGCGTCGGCAAGAATGTCGGGTCATCGAGTGCCTTGGAGACGTTTTCCCTGAGCGATTTCAGAGACTTGATTGTTCCAAGCCCGGGATTCGCCTTAATCCAGCACTTCTCGTCTTTCCATTCCTCGCGCTCGTCAAGCTCAAAAATGAAAGCGATGAAATGCTCGGCTTTTTCTCCAGATGCTTCGCCGTTCAGCCATTTGGCAGCGTATTCGTACTGAGCATCGAAAATGCCACCGCGCACGAATCCGTTGGTCGTGATCTCAAGAACCAGCGGTTGCCTACGGGCGGAAATACCCTGAATCGTCAGGTCGTAGAGGTCGCGGTTTCGCATGGCTGCGAGCTCGTCAACGATAGCGCCTGAGATGTCCAAGCCGTCAAGGTGGTTCGTGTTGGCGGAAAGCGCCTTGATTGACCCCATGTTGAGGCCGCAGTAAAGGTCGCTCACGCGCTTTCGCACGTGCTTTGCCAGCGCCGGTGAGGTCATCACCATTCGCCAGGCGTTGTTGAAGCCCTTCGCCGCCTGATCGTGAGCCGTAGCCACGTTGTAGACTTCCGGTGCGCCCTCGTCATCGTTAATGAGCAAGTCAAGCTCGATAGCCGACGCAAGCGCGGTCTTGCCGTTCTTTCGCCCCATAATCCAAAGGACTTCGCGGTATTGGCGCAAGCCCTCGGCATCCACGAAACCGAAGATTACGGAGAGGATGGCCAACTGGAAAAGCTCGAGCTTGAACTTGCGTCCAAGCTTTCCGCTCGGAAGTCGGCAAAACGTCTCGATGAAGGTGACGTGCTTCGCCGCGAACTCTTCGCGGTAATGGTACGGATAGAGCGGATCGGTGTTATCCAGGTCGCGCAGCACGCGCTCCGCGAGCTGATGCATCTTCTCGCAAGCAGTGATCTCACCGTTGAGGATGCCACCGAAGTAGCTTCGTATCGCCTGCTCGCAGCGACCAGCGCCGCTTCGCTTCTTAGCCGCCGAAGCGCGTTTCATTGAGGTAGTCAATGAGCGCATCGCCTGCGGTGCTGCCGGACGGCATCATGTCGGTGAGCTGCTTGATGCCGCGCGAGAAGGTCGTGAACAGCTTGTTGTAGGCGCTGAAACCCGGATGCTCCCGCAGGCCGGATTGACCGCCGCCGTTGTCATATTCGGTGAAGATGCTCTCGTACATCAGCTCGCGGCGGGCTTCGTCAAGCTTGACCTTCAAGAACGCGATGTTCGACATCAGCGGAAGCACGGCGCTTCGCTTCTCGTCCGGTATCGCGTCCTTGGTGAGCCGTTGGAGCTTTTTCAGCTCGCTTTGGTATCGGCTCTCGATGGAAGCGGTGTGCTTCTTCGGGGGACTTTCCGTGGCTTTGGGCAAAAGGTCGTTACTTTCGCACACTTTTCGCCTTCCCACAAGACCACCCCCGTTCTGAAACCCGTCACACGCAAATTTCTATCTTCCGGCGTTGGTGCCCTATGCTGGGTGCCTTGATTTTATACCGGGGGGATAGCTCGAAGCCGTGACCTGCTGTTTTGTCTGTCGTTTTGTTTGACTGTGCGCTTGTGCTCAGTCTGTGTTTTCGTCTGTCAGCGAAATCAAGTTGCCGTCCTCGTCAAAGCGCAGCCCTTGCCTTGTGCTGCCCTGCCTTGCCCAGCCGTGCACCTTCTTGTGGCAGAGGTCGCACAGGCTTACAAGGTTGCGAGTGTCGGTCGCTATGTTCGGATCGCTGATGTTCGATGGTGTTAGCTCAATGATGTGGTGCACCATCGTTGCCGGTGTTGCGATGCCAGCCTTTAGGCAATGCTGGCAAAGATAGGCGTCACGTTGCAATGCGAGCTCTCGCGCCCGTTCCCAATCCTTGGAATGGTAGAACCGACTCGAGAAGCCCTTAGCCATTGCGCGACCCCCAACAAAAAAGGGACGCGACCAAAGGCCGTGTCCCTTTCTGATAATCCACCGTACCGAAATATAACGCAAACCGGAAAGTGATGACAAGTACCAATCTCAAATATCTTTGAGCGCGGCAAAGCCCACCTCGTCGATATAGCGGAACCCAACGTTGCAAAGCTCCCTGCACCATTGGCGCGAGCACTGCATCACATCGGCTATCTCGTCCCATGGCATCGCTTGTAGATAGGCCATGCACAGCGCGTCGGCATAGCGGTTGCCCTTGAGCTTAGCCAAGCCGCCGCGATTGTCAGTGCCGTAAAGTAGCACGCACGCTTCGTCCACCTCGGCTTGGCTGTCCGCGATCCTCCTTTCCAACCTCCCCTCAAAGTCGATACGCCCGTTAATCGCATCCATAGGGTCTGAGCCGCCACCGCCGCCGCCCGCGCTGTAGCTCTGCGCCTTGGCTCCCTCGCGAGCCTTAAGGCGGGCTAGCATCTCCTTTGCGTGCTCGATGCTAGCCACCTCGTCACGGATGCGCTCGAAGTATTCCTTGGCATCCACAAGGCATCAACCCTAGTCGATGCCCGTAGAGCCGAAGCCGTCGGTACCGCGCTCGGTGTCGGTCAGGCTATCGACCCCGACAAGATCACACGGCACGAACGGGACAACGACCATCTGGCACACGCGCGTACCCTTGGGAAGAAACACGGTGTCACAGCTGAGATTGACCAGCGGTGCATGCACCGCGCCAAGGTATCCGCTGTCGATGACACCCACGCCGTTGCGCAGCGTCACGCCGTAGTGAGCGCCAAGGCCGGAGCTCGGGATGACCAAACCGATACAGCCGCTCGGAATCTCGCAGGCAAAGCCAAGTCCGCAGACCGCGCTCGCGTTTGGCTCAAGCCTTACATCCTCGGCGATGCAAAGGTCGAAGCCTGCATCGCCATCGTGCGTGTATGTCGGCATGGCTGTTCCGTCAGCCAGGCAAACGTTCATCTTTCGTCCGTACATGTCAGCTCCTTAGAAGGGAATATCTTCGTCGTACACATCTGGGTAGGTCGTAGCCGGCGCCGCCGCTGGCTGCTGTGACTGTCGATGCGAGGTCATGATTGCCACGTTATCGACGATGACCTCGAGCTTGCGGTAGCGTTTGCCGTCCTTCTCCCACACGTTCTGGTACAGGTGCCCAAGGATAGCCAGGCGTGCGCCTTTCATCAGAAGGCCGTTGTTGAACATCGCTTCGCCGCGCTTGCCGTACATCACGCAGTCGACCCAGCTGGTCGCATCCTTATAGCTGCCGTCCTGCTGCTTGCGGCTCTTGTTCACGGCCAGCGAAAAGCTCGTTATCGCAAGGCCGCTGTTGGTGTACCTAACCTCTGCGTCTTGCCCAAGGTTGCCACTCAAGGTGACGCTGTTAAGGCTGTCACTCACAGCTACCACCCCTCACGATTGCCAATGCGATATAGGTCATGATCACCATCGCGGTTGCGAGCAATGGGAAGAGCCAAGAGAACAGGCAACCGGTAATGATGCTTACGAACAGTTCCATAAGGCAAAAACAAAGAAAGACGATGACGCAGCCCAACAACGCTATGAGCACCGCTACAAGCACACTCAACCTCTTGATTCGGCGGCGTGCTCGCTCACTCGACCTACTCACGGCATCCACCCCCAAGAGCCTTGATAAGTCCTTCGCGCTGGATGTACCCAAGTCCCTTCACTCGGCGGGTCGCGCTGATGTGCAGGCTCTTCATGAGCTTCTGGGTTCGTGGCGCGGCAAAACCGGGCATCGACCTAATCAATGATTCGACACGCATGCCCGATGCAGCCTGGTCGCCACTGTCCGCCAACTCAAAGAGCCGCTCAATCGACATGATGCCGTATTTCAGCTTGACCTTGTAATCAGCTCGCTTGCATCTGATCTGCATCCCCTTATCGAGGGCGGAACGCCTTTGCTCGGCGGTCAATTTCGGTACCATTTTCTGTATCTCCTGATTCTTACTTGGAATACGGCGGCTAACCGTTCCCAAACCATCGGTTTTGCTTTCTGACCTCTCGTTTTCGTGTCGTGACGCAAATGGCCGAGGTCTTGCCATTTACACACCGTTTACACTCCGTCCTCAAGCTGCTTGGCAAAGTTGTTGAACGCCTGAGCCGCCGCCTGGTCGCGCCCCGGCAGAAGGTGCGCGTAGAGTTTCAGCGTTGTCGCTTCGTTCGAGTGCCCCAAGCGATCTGCGAGCGTTTTGAGGTCAACGCCGTTCGCCAGGCACCACGTGGCGTGCGTATGGCGCAACGAGTGGAACACGTACGTCCTCGGCATGCCCGCACGGTCGCGAGCGCGGCTGAAAGCCTTTGAGACGGTCGTAGGGCGCATGTAAGAGCCGTCTATGCTCACCAGTGGCGAATCGGGCGTAAAAGCGTCTGAAATCGAATCCTGTTGCGCGAGATAGGCTTTTATCAGCTCCCACTCTTCGTCGATTAGTGCCACAGGCCGCGTCTTCTTGTTCTTGGTCACGTTGGAGCGAATAACGCCACCGCCCGGAACCTCGATGACCGTTCCACTCACGAGGATGAACCCCTGCGCCTTGTGGAGGTCGCGCCGTCTAACGGCGCACACCTCGCCGACGCGCATCCCCGTGTGTAGTGCAAGCCAAGCTGCGAAAGCGTAGGCCGATTGGCGCATGAAGCGCTTCTCGGGCGCCTCAAGGTCGAGCTTTTCGGAGACCATGGCATCGAGTGCCCTGTAATCCCATTCGTCGATGCTCACGGCTTCATGGCGTTCCTCTGGCGGCTTTGTGACCATAAGCATTGGGTTGTTCTCGCAGATGCCGATGCGCACCCAGAAGTTGTATGCGCCGCGCAAAAAGTGGTGAACGCTGATGATCGTGTTGCACGAAAGACCTTGACCGCCGTTCTTCTTGCTCACGCCAAGCCGCGTCTCGAAGTCGTTCAGCTCGATGGCGGTAAGGTCGCGAGCGACTTTGCCTTTAAGGTACTTGCCCACGTAGGTTCGCGTGAAAAACGTCCACCTCTTCACGGTGTTAATGGCTGCGCCCTTGACCTTCCGCTGCTCGATGTACTCCCAAAGCAGGTCGACTATCAGCGTGCTCTTGACCTTGCCGTCAAAGGTCAGGTGCGAAGCCCAGGCATCAGCCAAAGCCTGCGCTTCATCGCGCGTCCTGGCATCCGGGAAACTACGGCGTGGCCGTATCTGCCGCCCGTCCGGTGCCTTGCCAAGATACGGCTGCGCGTACCACACGCCCTTTGGGTCGCGCTTGACCTCGATACCCATCACCGGCACCTGCCAGTGCGCTTGAGATAGGCAACGTTCCTGCGCGACCGCTTGAGCGCCTTTGTATACCGGCGCTGCCATTTAGGGTCGCGATACTTCCTGCAACGCTTCTTGAACTTGCCCCATTCCCTATGCGCACGGCTCATTGCGCAGAAAACCTCATATAGGAAGTTTCCTTTTCCACGAAGCGCAGATATGTACGCATTGTCGAAATCCTTAATGATGCGGCTGATGGCATGGCCTGGACTCTCAATCATCGTCCCGCTCCTTTCCAGCCGCTTTCTTCGCCTTGTGCATGCTGATCTTTGCCGCGTAAATGAAGTAGATGCACATGATCAGCAGGAAGCAGGAGAAGGCCAGGAACCCATATCCAGCTCCGAAGATGAAGCCAATGGCGATACTGGCAACCAACATCGCGAACGGGACGATCAGCAGGGCGCAACCAACCAGCATCGACGATGCCTCTTCATACTCTTCCTCGGTCTTAAACTCTTTCATTGCTTTCCTCCAAATTTCGGTGAATCACTTCGATTGCGTCGGTGACGCAATCGCACCAGCAAATAAGATCGTCGTAATCGACCCGCGTTCCATCGTGTCCGCGCTTCTCGCACGTTGTAATGCGCCGGCTCATGTCCTGCGATACGGCACACAGGTTCTCGAGGGTCTTGCGGTCGCTCCTAATCGTCATCGCCGGTCACCCACACATCGCGGTGATGCTCCCGCATGAACTCGTCGAAATCCCATTCGATGTCTTCACTCTCCAAGCCTTGCCAGCCCCAAAACTCACTGACATATTGCTGGTAGCGCGGGCATGCGTAGCGCTTCCAGAACTGACCAAACCAAAAGCCGCTTTCAATGAGCACGGCACGCGTTCCCGCTGGAACCGTCTCGCCGCAGTACGCGCACTGATGCGCCTTGCGGACGGTGACAAGCTTGGGTGCGGCGTAGAAGTCACCGCCGCTCATGACGCGCTGCCTTCCAGTGCTTCAAGCATGTTCTCGATGCACTCATGCGCCTTCTTGAGGTCTTCGATGCCGTTCTTTGACTTCCATCGCCACAGGTACTTGAAGGCGCATCCCTGCATATAGGACACGTATTCATCGGTGCCGAGCATCGATTCCATTGCCTGTTTGCATTCGATGCCGGTATGCCCCGCGTAGTGCGCGGGCTTGGTCACAGGGTCGAACTCAGAATCGACCGTTGAGGTCATCTTCTCGGCAACCTGCGAAGCGTTGAGCTCAACGGGCTCAGTCAGATCGCCGACATGCTTAACGTAAGAACTCATTTGCCATCCATCCAAAAAACTACCCAGTCAACAAAAGCCCGTAAAAACGGTTGAACGTTGCCGTCATCAGCCCAGCCTGCGAATCCAATAAAGCCGTCGCTGTTGAAGGAGATCGCTTCTCGTCCTTTGAAGTAATCGCCATCGACATGCAAGAAGGCCGATTCGATAGGGTTGCCCGGTTTATCGCGAACGTTGATTTTTGGAGCGTCCTTCTTCCTATGCGAAACGTACATTTGCAGCCCATTCAGCTCATTGAATTGACTCAGCTCGCAAGCGACAAAGGCTTCCAACATGTAAATGTCGTTTTCACTCACATCGTCATAGCTGAGACAGCAGCACGAAAACAGTTCTCTGGCTTCATTTCGTGTCAAAACGTCACTATCGAGTGATTTGTGAATCATCAAAATACTCACCTCTCTTCACCTCCTTCTTCGTCTCCCTGCACTTCCAGCAGGCTTCACTGTCCTTGATGAACCAGTCCAGATTTCGCTCGATGCCGCAGTAAGGACACGTGTGCTTTCGGACTTTGTTGACATAGCTCCCGTAAGGCATCGCCAACGCTCCTTTGTTGAAAACTTTTCTATTGTTGAGAACTTGTTGAAAACCTGTCGATAACTACTGCTTAAGACTCAAATACAGGCTTTGGAATCGCTCGAAAAACGAATCGATCAAGAAAGAAGAAGCAAGAAAGAAGAACCTTGCTTGTAAGTCAACATAACAAGCAAGTGCGGGTTTTTGGCTTTGGGTTTGGGTTTTATGACCCAAACCCAAAAACCCGCTTCTGTACTGTTATGTTATGTATTGTTAGGCTTAGCCCAACCTAAAACCGATGGTTTCGCGCTGGTTTCAATCCGCAACAACACAAACATACGCTCTGACCTGCTAGTTTTGCGGGTTTTCCTGCTTCTTTTTCGGCCTGCCGCCCTTGGCTCCGTTGACGCGCTGCTTGCCAAAATAAAGGGCGTTTTTGCACATCCTCTCGCTCTCGATTCGGCCTTTTCCGTCTCTCACGAGCAAGCCGATCTCGAGCAGGCAGTCGATGAAATCTTGTGTCTCGGCGATGCTCACCGTCTCGTCGAAAGCCCCCATCGAGCGCATACCGATTGCGCCGGCTAGAATGAGCCAGTCTTCATCGGTGTCCACCGCAATTGAGTGATGCTTGGTGCTCGCCAGAAGCTCGCAGAGCCGCCAGTAAGCGCCGTAGCCCTCGTTACCGCGACGCATGAGCAGCCGTTGGCATTTGATGTCCCGCTGCGCGTTAGCGTCGTGCTGAAACCACGCCATAGGTTCCTGCGCCTGATCGTGCACGTCTTTAGGAATCGCCGTCATCGTCATCACCTCCCGTCGTTAATCCATCGCTTGTCCCCTGCTGGTGCCAGCCGTCCCAAAGGCACTTGCCGACCTCGCGGCAGTTAGTCCAGACGGTCGTTCCGCGAAAGCCACACGCGCTCTTGGGCTTTTCGCCGTGCTCGAGTAGATGAAGCTCGAACTGGCATTGCCCGGGCGTTGGCATCGGCTGCTCACCAAAAAGATCGAGCGCCAGCTGCTCAGCGCTTTGTAAGCTGCTGCGCATATGCATTGCACGCCGATTTGGTCATCAGATGGACAAACATGTCGGGTGTCATATCGTCGAGCTTGTCGCTCTCGAGCATGTCTTTCATGGCTACGATGGGTGTTCCCATGAAACAGAAAGCCAGGTCGGTATCAAGCTCGACGCTCTCATTGCTCTTGGGGTTGAAGAGCGTAATGGTGCCGTCGGCACCGCTGATATACTCGGCAACGGAATCGAGGAACTTGATTGCTTCCTTACGCTTCATGATTGTTCTCCTTGTCATAGATGGAATTGCGAAGCTTGATGTTCAGCTTCGGATGCCGCTTTAGAAGCCACCGCGCTAGAAGCGGCGTATCCGTGTTGTTAATGCCGTAGATGTGCTCAACGCCGTTGCCATCCACGAACGGAACGCCGACGAGCTTGACAGCGCCCTCGTAGCGCTGCTTCTCAATGAGGTACTTGGCGCTTACTCGGATACCTCGCTGGTCGATTGCGAGCGCCGTAAGCTCGATCTGCCGCAGCGCCCTTGGATTGAGCTCGCATCAGAGCTTGAAAAGCTCCTGCCGGTCTCGCAGCTTGAGCGGCACCGGGTACGTTGCCAACCGTTCCTGCCGCATCACGGATTCGAGCGGCTGGGTGTAATCGTCAACATCCATGGCGCTTCCTTGCTTCGCGGCTCATAAAGCGCCTGAATGCCACCTCTGCGACCTCTCGCGGTGCCGATGGCGGGACGGGCAACCTGTGGCGCGTGCGCACGTCTCCAACGCCGCTAACGCCCGGTCGTCGGGCTTCCTCGATGATCACCCGCGCGACCCAGAAACCGTTTGCGTCACGGTCGAGATAGCCCCTCATCGGTCGACCATACGGACGATGAACCAAAGCTCAAGCCCGGCAAGGACGAACGGTAACCAAGGCAGGTTGCATGCTTCGGTAAGCCAGATGATGGCACCAGCCAGGGCAATGAGCAGGATTCCAGTTGCCGCCAGTACGGCAATAGCGCAGCAAAACCACCGCTTAACCGTTGCTAGTGGTGTAAAATTCTCGTTGTCATTACCG
>OHUS01000132.1_pt1 | contig 31173 bp, 18 predicted proteins | sample 1579311 | NCBI WGS metagenome assembly OHUS01 (sample SAMEA3882538, study PRJEB24775) | human gut metagenome | biome: human-associated habitat; feature: intestine environment; material: feces | place: Netherlands | collected 2009/2010
AGATTTATTACTCCAAATCGAGTATGCGAGACTGGCTGGCGAGCTATGCAGGTTCGAAAGAGCAAACCTATGACGATGCTGAGTCGGGTGTTTACGCATTTGTTCCGAGGTATCAATATGGTGTTGTATGGAATGCGGCCAGCCGTTGTGGACTGAATATCAGTAAGACCATTGAGATGGACAAGGCCTCCAACAAGTATCGCCACGTCCGTATCAGGGCTGACAAGGGAGACTTCCTTGGAAGGACGCTCTACTTCGCCTATGCGGACAAGGACCACAAGAAGTATGTCGATGATGACTATAAGTCACAGTCTCAAGTCCTTCAATTCAATGCGTGGAAGGCGTTGCGCAACAACAATATGCGCCTCTACTTCAAGCGCTACCGTGTCAATGCTTGGGACTACAAGAACAGGCAGTGGACTGTGTACCCGCTACAGTATTCGGAGAAGCGCTTCACCAACACTTACAATGACCTCCTCAAGAATCTGGTAGTGAAGTATAATATCCCATTGCGTGGCCATTGAGCAAAGAGCTATACGGGAGGCAGCAGCTTCGTCGTAAAAGGTTCAAACTCTGGCGGAAAAGCGGGCAGAGGAGGAAGAAGGTAAAGAGTATAAATATCTAAATAGACGTAAAGCGATGATGAAACAGCAATATAATAATATGAAGGCCCTTGTTTGGCTTTTGGTCGCCGCCGTGTGCGTGCCGTGTATGCTCTCTTGGGCAGCGACTATCCCATGGCGCGCCCCCTTGGGCGTGGCTGTCGGCGACACCATCGTGCAGGAAGCCGATGACGACGACCTGCTGCCGGTCACCTATCCCGTGGGCACTCTCTCCCGGGACAGCGTCGAAGACTCCATAGAGGATCTCTACGTCTATATTAAAGCCGTGGGTCGCACCTATGGCGACAGCGTCGTCCTGCGCTGGGCGGTGGAGTCCTATCCCGAATGGGATCGTCTCAACCGCACGGGATACGACGTGCTGCGTCACACCGAGGGAGAGGGCGAGTTCCTCCTCGACACCCTCGCGACGGGCATCCGCCCGATGAGTCTCGCCGACTTCCGTCGTTGCTATCCCGACACCATCGACTCGCTGGCCTATCTGGCCATGGGTGCCATCTATGGCGAAGGCGACATGACCCCGGAGATGACCAACTACGAACCCGGTAGTATCGGGGCCCTCGTCGAACTGGAGCAAGACCAGAAGACGCGCCTGTTTGGTGCCTTCCTCGCCGCGGAGTGGAGACCCGACCTCGCCCAGGCGATGGGACTGCGCTATGTTGACAAGACGGCGAAAAAGGGTGAGACCTATACCTATTTTATTATGCCATCCGTGCCCGACACGACGGGCCGTTTCTTCATCATGCCGGCACAGGTGGAGAACCTCCACAACGTGAAGTACGTCCCCGACCCCTACGACGTGGCTATCAGCGACACTATCCTGGAGCACGGATCCGTGGCGCTCAGCTGGCGCGACGATCTCCACGGCACCTTCGACGTGTTCTGGCGCAAGATGGGTGAGCAGCAGTGGCGCAAGGTCAACGAACTGCCCTATGCTCCGCCGTTCCGTGTCGATCAGGAAGATGCGGATGTCATCTTCGAACATTCCCCCGGTGTGGTCGGTCTCTACGAGTATGCCGTGCGTGCCTATGATACCTTTGGCGACCTCACGCCTTATTCTCCGCCCCACAAGGTGTTCTTCCCCGACCTGATGCCGCCGCTCGGGCCTGAGATCACCTCCATCGTCATCGACCGTCCGGGCAAGACACTCTACGACGAGGTCTATGCCACCATCTATTTCCACAAGGATAGCCTGGAGGACGACTTCGTCCGCTACGTCCCCCTCTACTTCAATGAGCGCGACTCCTCAAAGCAGTGGAAACTCCTCACCAACCAGTATATTGCGCCCGGAGATACGATGGTCCGCATTGACGTGACCAACATTTCGACGGGTATGATCACCATTGCCGCCGTCGATACTGCCGAGAACATGGGCTACGCCTATCCGAAGCTCCTGCGTGTGAGGGACGCCCGCCCACCCGAGGCACCCACCCAAGTGCGGGGTCTCCCCAGCCTGGATGGCACCATCGCCATCCTTTGGGAGATGAGTGACACGCTCGACGTGCACCACTACGATGTTTTCTGGGCCAACTCCCCCGACGATGAGTTTACGATCCTCAATCGCCGTCATGTCATCCCGCGGTCCTATACTGACACGGTGGCGGTGGACATCAACCAGCGGTACATCTACTACTATGTGCGTGCGGTCGATTACGCCACCAATATCGGTGCGCCTTCCGACACCATCGCCGTCCTCCGTCCCAGTACGGTGCCGCCCTCGCGACCCCACCTCGACTCCGCATGGGTTGACAACCGCATGATCCACACCCGCTGGATCGGTGGAAGCGACGAGATGATCTCTCACTACAACGTCTATCGTCGCCGCCCCGGCGCCACGTGGACGCTGCTCCGCGTGGCCGACGGTGACTCCGTGCGTGCCCATGGCTATGCCCTGCAGATCGACGATGCACCGCCCGCCCCGCTGGGTGCGCGCTACGAGTATGCTGTCGAGACCATCAGCCTTTGGGATATCAGCTCTGGTCTCTCGCCCGCTTTCTCCGGCCGTGTCAACTACGACAAGGTACTACCTCTCACGCCGACCCTCTTCGCCGACTATGACATACCTTCTGGCGAGGTCAAGCTGGCCTGGGAGATGGACGACAAGGACGCGGGGGGAGCGGAATACTACTACTGCGTCTATCGCCGCCGCAAGGGGCAGGAGACGTTCCGGTTCATCACCGACGTGCCACAAGGCGTCCATACTTATACGGGCGACCTGCTGCAACCTGGCGAGTGGGCCGAATACTACCTGACGGTGCGCTTCCGCGATGGCCGCCAGGGACAAGTGTCTAACCGGGTGACGGTGGCCGCTCCGGCCAATCCGCCGTCAACCACAGAACAATGATCATGGACATGAAACCTATCCGCCGACTTACGGCCTCCCTATTGAGGCACCGCGCCGCGCCGTGGCTCTGTGCCCTCGCCGTCCTTGCGCTCACTTCCTGCGGCGACTTCTTCGAGTTTGGCGAGGAGCGCGCGACGTGGGACGGCAAGATAATCTGCCAGAACGACAGCTCCGTGGTCATGGTGGGTGACACGATGACCCTTTCCGTGGACTTCTCGCCACCCCGTCCCGACAGCCTCTCTGTCTTCTGGAGTGTGACCAGCGACGACTCCATCCCGCCGGCCTATGTCCTTGGCGACCGATTCATAGGTGTCTGTCCGGGCACGGCTCGCGTCATGGCCGTTCTTTCCAACGCCATGGCCTCCGCCTCCTGCTCCGTGCGGGTCATAGGACGGTGGGAGCAGCCCGACTTCAATCGTCTCCATCCCCACGACATGGTCATCTATGCCCATATCACCGTGAGAGGAGAGGAATGGAACCCCGACTCGATGATGGTCGGTGCCTTCATTGGCGGGCAGCTCGTGGGAATGGCCGTGCCAAAGACGGCCCACGACATCGACTATGCGCTGCTCCGCATCTGGGCGAAGCATGACACCCATGTGGGACGCATTCTCCTGCGGTGCTATGACCGCCGCCGCTTCCGACTCTACTCCGCGCCGCAAGACTTCGAGTTCGACACGGGTAAGACCCTCGGAACGCTGTCAAAACTTTATGATATAAACTTTTAGACAAATAGTACGACTATGAAGAAGATACGCTGCCTGCTGCCCCTGCTGCTTCTCGCGCTCTTTACGGGATGCACGCTGATGATAGACGAGCCGGAGACCGCCACCACTCCTCAGGAGACCGAGAACGGCGACGGCATCACCTCGCCACGCCGCATCGTGAGCGATATGGGAGAGGTGAGGTACCAAATTGGGCCAGAAACGAGGATGATAGACAAGGACTATCTGCCCTACCTCCTGACCTACAAGACCGACACGCTTGATCGGGTGACGGAGATCTACTTCAACAAGTCGATCCCCCTGGAGTTACTGCCGCAGCGTGGAGAGTTTCTTGCCACGGACCAAACCGATGCGATTCCCAACGGACTGGCCCACCAAGTGAACCTTGTCCGCACTACCGACAACGGCTATACGGTCGAGGTATCTCCCGCGTCTTATAAGGACGTGTATAAGGTATTTGATTTTGTGACAGACTTCGATATAATAAGAGAGCCTGTTAGCCGATCCAATGCCTACGGCTTTTGGCAAGTGGCAAGTGATGAGCCTGAGTATGAGTACAAGCTGAGAGGCACCTACCTCAACCCTCTTGCAAAGGCAGGCCCTTACCTCTCGGATGAGTCTAGTGAACGGGAAATTCCACTTCTTACTTTATATCTGGGATTGAAAAATGGCAATTACAAAGGAATGTTCAAAAAGTATGTGATGCATGATCCGAAATGGGATTATGACCCATTAGCAGGTAGGAAGCTTATCAATCCCTACTTGGATGGCGAGATTGATTTATATGCTAGTGCAAATTTGTATGCGCATATCTTCAGTGAAACTAGAACGGAAGACCAGTATTCGGAGACCTGGCTTTCTCTTGAATATGACTTGAAATGTGGATTTGGAGGACAAGAAGCAACGGCAGGTATGACATTTCCCATTATGGGCAACGGGTCTTGGGAAACGATACTGTGGAACTCTCAAAGATTAAAAAGGAATGACATCTTAAAATATTTGTACCAACGCCCAATCTCAGAAATCAACACCGAGGATTATTGGATACCTCTTGACTTCCCAGAGCATAGATTCCTTTTGCACGGTATACCTTGTTCATTTGGTCTGAGTGGAGCCTTTACTATAGACTTCTATGGATTTTTGAAAATGGCCAGGCCTTTTTCGCTGGAGACAGGCATGAAAGGAACGCTTTTTAAAATAGGTTATGTAAAAAACGCAAAGGAGTCCTACTTCCTTCCTAAGTCAGGAGAAACAGTGGAAAATAGTCCTAAGACCTATACAGAAACTCCTTTCAACGAGATAAGTTCGTTGGGAATTGGAGTACGACCCAATATGAATATTGGTGTTTTATTTAGGGTTGCAGAATTGTTAAAATTGGAGCTTGGCCCTTCTATCAGTTTCCCTATGGAGTATTCATGGGATTTTGTCCCACCTAGAAATGTGGTTGATTTTGCAGGTTGGACGCCCAAAGACATTAATGGTAAGAAGCTGGGTTATGCGGGTAATTCAGGACTCTATGTCACTCCTACGATCGGTTTGGATATCAAAGGCACATTAGATGCCAAAATATGGGAAATCCCACTGCTGGAATGGAAAAGTCCTCGTTGGACTTTTTGGGATGGATCATGGCGAGCGAATCCTAAAATAAAGGTGGACAAGATCTACCCCATACCTGACAAGTCGAATGCCGACTCTACCTGCTATTACGCTACGGTAAAAACTGAAAATGTAACCTTCCTCGATACGCCTAACGGGGTTCCCGAGTTATATATCTATAATAGATATCATGATGATGGGAAGCGTGTCACTTGTATTGGACATGAGGACGAAAATTTCGACTCAAAGGCAACTTATGAGTATGAGTTCTATCTCCCTAAAGTGTATAGGGACGAATTTTACTATGCAACCCCTGTGGTTGATGGAAAATTCTATGACCCCGAGAAGTTTACACGCTTTGGCAATACGCTAGAAATCAAAAACATCGAGCGAGTGCAGATCACGGGTACAGGTAATGTGCTCTCTGAGGGAGAGGAGGCCGTCGGAGTAAAGCTGAATCTCAAGGGAAAGGTAATCGACCAATGCTCCTCACTGGAATTGATTGCATTCATAGATGACCAGCAAGGCCGTCAAGTCTCAGCCCAGACATTCTATCTCGACGTGCCACAGTTTGGCAAAGAGTATGTCAAGAACCTTCTCTTTGTCATCGCCTACACGGATAGCCCTCCTGGTAATGTGGCTTTTAGTCTTAGGTATTACGATGCAGAATTGAAAGAACATCTTCTGGACTACAAAACTTTTGAATTTAGCGATTACGACTTCAGCGGTGACGACCTCGATCTCGATAACATGAAGAAGTGGACGAAAAAGGGCTACGAGCTACTACAGTAAAACGAGCCACCCCGTAGATTCCTACAGTTCGTGCCCTGTCGCGCAGCAATGGATCCCCCTTTGCTGCACGACAGGGCATTTTGCATGATCGTAGCCCCGAAGTCAACATTGCGCAACGAAAGCGGTGGAGTGGTGGAGTGCTTGCACTTCCTTTCATACCTATACCCCGATAGGGGCGCGCGAAGAAACTTTCGGCATGGGACGCAAAAAGAGTTGAAAAAATTTGTCCCTTATACAAAAAATCTTAACTTTGTAGCTGTATGCCAGTTTCGAAGCCACTAAACGGCAAGGACGACACGTTCGACCTCTTGATCCCCCACGAAACACCATACTAAAACAATAAGAACCAATAACGACGAATTTTATGAAGAAACTCACCACCAACTCAAAACTGATCGGGTGCCTGATGGGCCTCAGTATCGTGGCGTTGGGCACAGGATGTACCGACAGCGACTACGATTTGTCCAGCGTCGATTCCACAATCGGCGTGGGCGGCGAGGGCCTGGAGCTGCCAACGAGCAGCACGGAGAACATCATTCTCGACGACGTGCTGAAACTAAACAACAGCGACTTTGTGAAGATAGCGGCCAATGGCGACTACATGTTCAACAAAGACGGCGACGAGGCCACGCCCTCCCATCCCTACATCAACAAGATCTGGGTGGAGAAGGCCAACGTCAACAACAACTTCCGCTTGCACATCACGCTGCCGAGCCAGAGTGCAGGAGCACGCAGGACGAAGCTGAGCAACCCCGTCACGGCAGAGGGCAAGCTGGCCGAATTCCACTACACCGGTGCCGCCTCCAACGATATCCGCGAATTAAAAGAGGCCAGTGTGTCGTCCGACGTGGAGATCAGCGTGGCCGTCAGTGCCGATTTGAAGCGTGCGGTGAAGACCTTCAAGACCCTCACGCTCACCGTACCCTCCTATATGCGCCTCGACCTGCGCCAGTGCTCACCCTCCCAGCCCGACTACGATGCGGCCACGGGTGTAGTGACATTTCACAACGTGAGCAGCACGGCCAACATCAAGCTCCGTGCCGCGGTCAAGACCTTGGACTTCCAGAAACCCGCCACAACGGACAACAAGCTGCGCTTCACGCCAGGACAGAATGGCAAGGATGGTCAAGTGGACCTCAATGGCGTGCTGAATGTGGGTATCTCTTTCGACGAGATCGATTATGCCCAGAGCGGTGGTGACCTCTACCTCTCAGCCAATATGTCGATGGGATCCATCACGGTGCATGAGGCCACGGGTAAGTTTGATCCCGAGATCTCACTTCGCGACCTGGGACGCACCACCATCGGCTCCGTGCCCGACTTCCTGACCGACGGCGAGGTGTCGGTCAATCTCTACAACCCCCTCATCGACATCAATATCCAAAGCGACATCGACGTGGCGGGATTTGTCTCCGGCACACTCTATGCCGAGGATGCAAACGGCCAGGAAATGGCCAGGGTACGCATCCCCGAGTTCTACATCCGTCCGGATGGCTCCACCCATGTCTGCATCTGCAAGTATGCTGAGGGTGTGGATGCCTCCGCCTACGACCAGGTGGTGGCCGTTCCCCAACTCTCCGACATCATGCGTCGCATTCCGAAGACGGTACGCTTTGCCGCCGAGGCCCGTGCCGATGCCTCCCGCGAGGGCACGATGGAACTTGGCAAGAGCTACACCATCCAGCCTGCCTATTCCATCATGGCACCGCTCGCCTTCGACGAGAGCGCACGCATCGTCTATAACGACACCATCGACGGATGGACTGACGACCTGGAGGAGATCGACCTCATGGCGGGCAGCGCCATCGAACTGACGGCCAACGTGGAGAACAAGATTCCCGCCTACCTGACCGTATCAGCCACCGCCATCGACGTCCATGGCAAGCCGATTCCCGAGAACCGCATCAAGGTAGAGGTGTCCAACGTCATCAACGCCTCCGAGGACGGCAAAACCCCTGTCGTCACACCGCTCAAGATACGACTGACCGAGGGCGAGCCGGGCAGCGTGGCTCTCGTTGATGGACTCACATTCCGCATCGAGGCAGCCTCGGGCGAGGAGGGTGCCAAGAGTATCGTAGGCCAGACCATCAACGCCTACAACCACACGCTGAAGGCGCGCGACATCAAGGTGCGACTCGTCGGCAAGATCATCGTAAACAAGGACTGATAACCACTTTTAGACCCAACACTACATCATGAATAGAAGCAAGAAATATATGATGGCCGCCGCACTGGCCACACTGTCCTGCGGCGCGATGGCCCAGGGACTCAACACGGGCTACTTCATCGACGGATATGCCTTCCGCCACAACCTCAACCCGGCGTATGGAAACGACCAGAACTACGTCTCGATACCCGCCCTTGGCAACATCCAGGTGCGCACCCAGGGCAATTTCGGCCTCGGCGACGTACTCTTCGACAACCCGCGCTATGGCATCGACAGCGACAAGAAGAAGACCACCTTCATGAATCCTTATATCGCTGACGGCGAGGCACTGAAGGGCTTTGCCTCGGGCAACAATCGCATCAATGCCGACGTGGACATCACGCTGCTCTCTGCGGGCTTCAAGGCCTGGGGCGGCTACAACACCATCTCGCTCGATGCCCGCACCAACGTAGGTCTGTCGCTGCCCTACGAGCTCTTTGCTTTTGCCAAGAACACGGGCAACCAAAGCTATGACATCGGCGACATCCACGCCCATGCCCAGTCGTTTGTGCAACTCGCTTTGGGCCATTCGCGCCAGATCGACGACCGCCTGCGTGTCGGTGCCAAGATGAAGCTGCTCTTCGGTGTGGCCCGTGCCGATGCCGAGATCAAAGACCTGCGTGCCGACCTCAGCGGTCCGGACAAATGGACCATGACGGGACAAGCGATGGCCAATGTGTCGATGAAGGGCTTCACTTATAAAGAGGAGCAGAAAGAGTACAAGGTCGATGGACAGGGCACCTACCGTCGCGTGAATGACGTGGATGTCGATGGTGCCGGCCTGGGTGGCTTTGGTATGGCCTTCGACCTCGGTGCTACCTATAAGATCGACGACGACTGGACGGTGAGCGCCGCGCTGCTCGACCTTGGCTTCATCGGATGGAGCAACAACATGCAGGCCGTCAATCGCCAGACGAGTTTCGAGTTCAACGGCTTCCACGATGTGGCTGTCAAGAAAGAGGACGCCATGGGCAACCCGAAGGACAACAGCTTGGAGTCGCAGGGCGACCGCTATGCCGACCAGATTGCCGACTTTGCCAACCTCTCCAGCGATGGCGACAAGGGTAGCCGCAGCACGGGTATCGGTGCGACGATGAATTTCGGATGCGAATACACGCTCCCGGCCTACCGCCAGCTGAAGTTCGGCTTCCTCAGTTCCACCCGCATCAACGGCAAGCACAGCTGGACCGACGCGCGTCTGAGTGCCAACGTAGCCCCGCTGTCATGGCTCGATGGCGGCATGAGCTTCTCGGTCAATAGCTTCACGGCCAGCATGGGATGGGTCATCAACGCCCATCCGAAGGGCTTCAACTTCTTCATCGGCATGGACCACATCCTCGGCAAGACGAGCAAGGAGTTTATCCCCCTCAGTTCCAATGCCAGTCTGAACCTCGGTATGAACGTCACCTTCTGATAGTCAGCTACGGTTCGCCCAAACGGCGACCTGGCATGATTTCCCATAGCTGCGCCCGCCATCAGCCCCCACAGGCCGTTGGCGGGCGCATCCTTTCGTCAGCGATTCCATCCTTTTGTCCCGTCTTTTTCGTCGCGATCTTCCTCCCATTTTCCATCATTTCCACCGCCATTTTAGTCCCTTTGCCGCCCCGTCACGGCACCCTGCTGCCTTGTCCCCAACATTTCTCCCTCATTTATTTGGTCGTTTCGGAAGAAAACTGTAATTTTGTCGCATATTTTAAACAATCTCCTGAAACAAGACGAACATGAAAGATGTAAGAATTGTAGAGTGTGTCCCCAACTTTTCCGAGGGCCGCAACATGGACGTGATTAACCAGATTACCCGCGAGGTCGAGTCTGTCAAGGGCGTCAAGCTCCTCGATGTCGATCCGGGTGAGGCCACCAACCGCACCGTGGTGACGTTTGTCGGCTCGCCCGAGGACGTCTGTGAGGCTGCTTTCCGTGCAGTCAAGAAGGCTGGCCAGCTCATCGATATGCGCCAGCACCATGGCGCACACCCCCGCTTCGGTGCCACCGACGTGTGCCCGCTCGTACCTGTAGCCGGCATCACGCTGGAGGAGTGTGCCGAGTTGGCCCGCAAGTTGGGTGAGCGTTTCGCCAACGAGTTGGAGATTCCTTGCTACCTCTACGAGGCCGCCGCACAGACCGAGGAGCGCAAGAACCTCGCCGTCTGCCGCCGTGGTGAGTATGAGAAGCTCGCCGAGCGTCTCGGCACGGAGGATGGTCCCGATCTGGGCAACCGTCCCTTTGACGAGAAGGTGGCACGCACGGGCTGCACCGCTGTCGGCGCACGCGACTTCTTGATTGCCGTCAACTATAACCTCAACACCACCTCTACCCGCCGCGCCAACGCCATCGCGTTCGACGTGCGCGAGAAGGGACGCCCCATGCGCGAGGGTGGTAGCCTCACGGGCAAGATCCTCCGCTACGAGAATGGATCACCCATCATGCAGCCGGGCACGCTGAAAGCCACAAAGGCCATCGGATGGTTCATCGACGAGTATGGCATCGCACAGGTCTCGATGAACATGACCAATATCAATGTCACCCCGCTCCACAAGGCCTTCGACGAGGTTTGCCGTGCCGCCGCCGAGCGTGGCGTCCGCGTGACGGGTACGGAGATTGTCGGTCTCATTCCGAAGCGCGTGCTCATCGAGGCTGGTGAGTATTTCCTGCGCAAGCAGCAGCGTTCCACCGGCATCCCCGAGGAGGACATCATCAAGATCGCCATCCACTCCATGGGTCTGGAGGACCTCAAGCCCTTCAACCCGAGAGAGAAGGTCATCGAGTATCTCCTGGAGGATGAGGACAAGACGGCGAAGCTCGTCGATCTCACGGTGAGCGAGTTTGCCAACGAGACTTCCCGCGAGAGTCCAGCACCGGGTGGTGGCACGATCGCCGCCTACATGGGTGCGCTCGGAGCTGCCCTGGGCACGATGGTGGCCAACCTCTCCGCCCACAAGCGTGGATGGGACGAGCGCTGGGAGGAGTTCTCTCAGTGGGCAGACCGTGGTCAGGATATCGTCCGCCGCGCCCTGCACCTCGTCGATGAGGACACCGAGGCCTTCAACCGCATCATGGATGCCTTCGGCCTGCCCAAGGGCACCGAGGAGGAGAAGGCTGCCCGCAGCCAGGCCATCCAGGACGCCACGCTCTATGCCACGAAGGTGCCTCTGGAGACGATGAAGACCGCCTATGCTGCCTTCGACATCTGCCGCGCCATGGCACAGGAGGGCAACCCCGCCTCTGTCAGCGACGCAGGAGTAGGCGCACTCGCCGCCCGCTCGGCAGTGCTCGGCGCATGGCTCAACGTCCGCATCAACGCTGCTTCTCTCAAGGACCGTGCCACTGCCGACGCCATCTTGGCCGAGGCCAAGGAGATGGCCGAGAACGCACAGCAGCAGGAGAAGGAGATCCTCGCTATCGTCGATACGAAGATCGAGGGATAAGACACCATACCGAAGCCCTTTGGCCGAAAGACGCCAAAGGGCTTTCACCATTGAACAAAAAGTAAAAAAATAATGACCTTAGCAGAATTTCAGGCCGACATCCGTGCCGGCATTCCCGCTGAGCTGCCGGCATTGCAGCCCTACGACACTACCATCAACCATGCGCCCAAGCGCAAGGATATCCTCACCCCGGAGGAGAAGAAGCTCGCTCTGCGCAACGCGCTCCGCTATTTTCCGAAGGAGCTTCACGCACAGCTCGCTCCCGAGTTCGCCGAGGAGCTGCGCCAGTACGGTCGTATCTATATGTACCGCTACCGTCCCACCTATGAGATGAAGGCCCGCAACATCTCCGACTATCCCCATCGTTCGGAGCAGGCCGCAGCCATCATGCTGATGATCCAGAACAACCTCGACCCGCGCGTGGCACAGCACCCGCACGAGTTGATCATCTATGGAGGCAATGGCGCCATCTTCCAGAACTGGGCACAGTATCGTCTGACGATGAAGTACCTCTCCGAGATGACCGACGAGCAGACCCTCGTGATGTACTCTGGCCATCCCTTCGGCCTCTTCCCGTCACACAAGCGCGCACCGAGAGTGGTCGTCACCAACGGTATGGTCATCCCCAACTACTCCAAGCCCGACGACTGGGAGCGCATGAACGCCCTCGGCGTGAGCCAGTACGGACAGATGACGGCTGGTTCCTATATGTATATCGGCCCGCAGGGCATCGTCCACGGCACGACCATCACGGTCCTCAATGCCGCCCGTCGTGTGATGCACGATCCCGCCCGTGGTGCCAAGAACCCCATCCCCCTCTTCGTCTCCTCTGGCCTCGGTGGCATGAGCGGTGCTCAGCCCAAGGCTGGCAACATCGCCAAGGTGGTCAGCGTCGTAGCCGACATCAATCCGCTCGCTGCCGAGAAGCGTCACGAGCAGGGTTGGGTCGATGAGCTCCACACCTCGCTCGACGAGTTGATTCCCGCCATCCGCGAGGCTGTGAGCACCAAGACGGTGAAGTCAATGGCCTACGTCGGCAATGTCGTCGATCTCTGGGAGCGCTTGGCCGAGGAGGATATCGAGGTCAATCTCGGTTCCGACCAGACCTCTCTCCACAATCCGTGGGCCGGTGGCTACTATCCCGTGGGTCTCACCCTGGAGGAGAGCAAGCGCATGATGGCCGAGGATCCGAAGGAGTTCAAGGCCCGTGTCGAGGAGTCTCTGCGCCGCCAGGTGGCTGCCATCAACAAGCTGACCGCCCGTGGCATGTACTTCTTCGACTATGGCAATGCCTTCCTCCTGCAGAGCTCACGCGCCGGTGCCGACATCATGGCTGCCGACGGTCACGGCTTCCGCTATCCGTCCTACGTCCAGGATATCATGGGTCCGATGTTCTTCGACTACGGCTTCGGTCCGTTCCGCTGGGTCTGCACCTCTTGCGATCCCGCCGACCTGGCACTGACCGATAAGATTGCCGAGGAGATTATGATGGACGAGCGCAGCCATGCCACCCCCGACATCCAGCATCAGCTCGACGACAACATCCACTGGATCCGCGAGGCAGGTCCCAACCACCTCGTCGTCGGTTCACAGGCCCGCATCCTCTATGCCGACTGTGAGGGCCGTACCCGCATCGCGCTGGCCTTCAACGAGGCCGTCAAGGATGGCCGTCTCAAGGCACCCGTCGTTCTGGGTCGTGACCACCACGACGTCTCCGGTACCGACTCTCCCTTCCGCGAGACCTCCAATATCTATGATGGTTCTCAGTTCTGCGCCGACATGGCCGTACAGAACGTCATCGGCGACTCCTTCCGTGGCGCCACGTGGGTGAGCATCCACAACGGCGGTGGTGTAGGCTGGGGCGAGGTCATCAACGGTGGCTTCGGTATGGTAGTCGATGGCTCCGAGGAGAGCAGCCGCAACATCCGCGAGATGCTCTTCTGGGATGTCAACAACGGTATCTCCCGCCGTGCATGGGCCCGCAACAAGGGATCCATGGATGCCATCCAGCGTGAGATGGACCGCACGCCCGACTTCCGCATGACCATGCCGAACCTCGTCGACGACAACATCATCGACGCTGCGTTCTAACATATTGTCTGGGGGCTGCAACAGGCTCCCAGTCAACCTGTTGCGCGATATATTTTCAAGCAACGATAAAATCAAAATATCAACCCATTGGGCCTTCACGGGCCTGACAACACTTTAAGAAAGAAAAGAAGCAATGGAACGTAAAATCCATTATATCAGCGCAGAACATCTGACGCTCGATACCGTCCGCGCCATCATCCGCGAGGGCTATGAGCTGCGTCTCTCCGACGACGCCAAGGCACGCATCATCCGCTGCCGTGAGTATTTGGACAAGAAGATTGCCACCGCCGAGGCACCCATCTACGGTGTGACGACAGGTTTCGGCTCCCTCTGCAAGGTGAGCATCGACGAGGACAAGCTGTCCCAGTTGCAGATCAACCTCATGATGAGCCACGCCTGTGGCGAGGGCGACCGCGTGCCGACGGATGTGGTCCGTCTGATGATCTTCTTCAAGATCCAGTCGCTCTCCTACGGCTACAGCGGCATCAAGCTCGACACCGTGGAGCGTCTCATCGAGTTCTTCAACCACGGCGTGTGCCCCGTTGTCTATCAGCAGGGTAGCGTGGGCGCCTCTGGCGACCTCGTGCCGCTGGCTCACCTCTGTCTGCCGCTCGTCGGCCTCGGCCATGTAGAGTATGAGGGTAAGATCATCACGGGTGAGGAGCTCAACGAGAAGATGGGATGGAAGCCCATCCACCTCGCCTCCAAGGAGGGTCTCGCCCTCCTCAACGGTACGCAGAACATGCTCGCCTTCTTCGTCTGGAGCGTCCTGAAGGCACAGGATCTGTCGAAGTGGGCCGACCTCATCGCCACGATGTCCCTCGATGCCTTCGACGGCAGAATCGAGCCGTTCCTCCATCCCGTACACGCCGTGCGCCCCCATCGCGGCCAGATGGAGACGGCAGACCATATCTACGAGTTGCTCCAGGGTTCTGAGCTGATCAAACAGCACAAGACCCATGTGCAGGATCCCTACTCCTTCCGCTGCATCCCGCAGGTGCATGGTGCGTTCAAGGATACACTCCATTATGTGGAGGAGGTCTGCACGACCGAGATGAACTCCGCCACCGACAACCCCACCGTGGTGCCCGAGGAGGATATGATCATCTCTGCCGGCAACTTCCACGGCGAGCCCATCGCCCTTCCGATGGACTTCCTGGCCATTGCCCTCAACGAGCTGGGCAGCATCTCCGAGCGCCGCATCTACAAGTTGGGCGACGAGCAGCGCGGTCTTCCCTCCATGCTCGTTGCCAAGCCGGGTGTGAACAGCGGATTCATGATCACCCAGTATGCTGCCGCCTCGATCGTCAGCCAGAGCAAGATGCTCTGCATGCCCAACTCAGCCGATAGCATCCCCACCTGCCAGGGTCAGGAGGACCACGTCTCCATGGGTGCCAACGCCGCCACGAAACTCTATCGTGTGGCCGAGAATACGGAGCGCGTCCTTGCCTTGGAGCTCTTCAACGCCGCACAGGCCCTCGACTTCCGCCGTCCGCTGAAGTCCTCGCCCGCGGTAGAGAAGTTGCACGCAGAGTACCGCAAGATCGTCCCGTTCATCGAGATCGACCGCGTGATGTACCCGCTCATCGCCAAGAGCATCGACTTCATCGCCAAGAATCAATTCTAAACGTTTTATCCCCATCGATCGTTAGGCGCGGCCTCATGATCGATAGGGAAACTAAAACGATAAAAAAGTGAGATCCGTGCGGGGGACGGCAAGGGTGTCCATGACGGGCGCGCTTGCTCTCCCCCGCACTTTTTTTATTGGTATCATCATTATTTATATTATACGAAGACAATGAGAACGATATACACCAACATCGCCCAACTCTGTGGCATCACCCACGGAGAGCTGCGCAAGGCGGGACAGGAGATGGCCCGCGTAGAGACGATGACGGACGCATGGATCGCCGTCGAGGACGACAAAATCTTGGATTTTGGCACGGGCAGCGTACCCGCGCCACTGATGCAGGACGCCAAGGTCATCGATACCAAGGGCGCCTTCGTCATGCCGCGCTTCTGCGACAGCCACACCCACCTGGTCTGGGCAGGCAGCCGTGAGCAGGAGTTTGAGGACAAACTCCAGGGATTGTCCTACGCCGAGATTGCCGCCCGCGGCGGTGGCATCCTCAATTCTGCCGACCGTCTCCACGAGACGAGCGAGGAGGACCTTTTCGAGCAGACCATGCGCCGTGCCGAGGAAATCTGGCAGAAAGGCACAGGATGTGTGGAAATCAAGTCTGGCTACGGACTGACGACCGAGGACGAACTGAAGATTCTGCGTGTCGCCCAGCGCGTAAAGGCCCATTCGCCACTCCGCATCGTGACCACCTTCCTCGGTGCCCATGCCGTCGGCCGAGCCTACAAGGGACGCCAGTCAGAATATGTCGATCTCGTCATCAACGAGATGATGCCCCGTGTGGCTGCCGAGGGACTGGCCGACTTTGTAGACGTGTTCTGCGACGAGGGTTTCTTCACGCCAGAGGAGACCGACCGCATCCTCGAGGCTGGCGAGAAATATGGCATGAAGGGTAAGATTCATGCCGACGAGCTGGCCTTCTCGGGTGGATCCCGTGTTGCCATCGCTCATGGTGCACTCTCTGCCGACCACTTGGAGGCACTCCCCGAGGAAGGCATAGAGCAGTTCCGTGGTGCCGTCACCATGCCCACTGGTCTGCCGGGTACGTCCTTCTTCCTTAATATGCGGTTTGCCCCGGCCCGTGGCTTCATCGACGCTGGCCTGCCCATCGCTCTCGCCTCCGACTACAACCCAGGCTCCACGCCGTCGGGCGACATGAAGTTTGTCTGGTCCCTGGCCTGCACGAAGATGCGTCTCACCCCCGAAGAGGCATTCAATGCCATCACCCTCAACTCCGCCGCCGCCATGGGCTTGTCCGCGGAGTATGGCAGTGTGGAGCGTGGCAAGCACGCCTTCCTCCTCTTCCTCCGCGACGTCCCCTCGTTGGCATGGCTTCCGTACCAATACACGACACCGCTGCGCCACGCTACATTTTAAGACCAAGCGCTTCAACGTCCGCAAAGACACCACACACCGTTGCACATAGCAGGGTAGTGGAGACTTTATACGATAGACAAAGCCACATTCGCAAGGGAGAAACCCGTTGGAATGTGGCTTTTTGCATCCCCATCGGGATGCTGCAAAACACTAATCAAACACAAAAAAGCTTGTGTGAGGAATGGCTGGCGACCGTGAAGGCAGAAGCTATGGACAGCATCTCCATCTCCTGCGGTAGCCTACCTCAGTATATCTTTGAAGGCGAGATTGGCCAGCAGGGCTGTCGATTGACTGAGCATGCGGATAAACTCCTGGGCCGACGACTTCATATAGGAGTCGCGCAGCAAGTGCACACAACCATCCATCTCGTTGCCCTCCGCATCGATAGGGATAGCCTTCATACCTGGCTGGGTGAGCGTGGTGGATTCCGAGAGGATGGAGACGAGCGAGCTACGGCTCAGCAAGTCAAAGATGATATTGACATTGTTGACCTCCACCATGATTTTGAAGTTGTTGTCACGCCCCTCCAGCAGGTGCTCGAAGGCGTTGCGCGCCTGCAAGCCCTTGTAGGGCAGAATGAGATCATAGCGTTCAAGGTCAGCGAGGGTGACGCTCTGCTGCCTTGCCAGCGGGTGGTGATCATTGACGATGGCTGCCAGGCGATTGCTGAAAATCGCTCTGCTGTCTATCACCTTGTCCCGTTTCAGCGGCTTGAAGGCCAGCACAAGGTCCAGTTCACGCTTCTTCAGTCCGTCCATCAGTTCCTGCATGGAACGATAGACGATGTTGAGCCTGACGTGGGGATAGGCGTGGATAAACGCGATGAGCGTCTCGGCCATAATGTTGCTGAAGGAGAATGTCACTCCGATGTTGAGTTCTCCAGCCAGCATCTCGCGCAGGTCGTTCATGTGGTCCGCACAAGCCCCGGCCGCATTGACCGTCTTTTGGGCGTAGGGCAACAGTTCTTTTCCCGCCTCCGTGAGATACACCTCGTGGGAATTGCGCTCAAAGAGCGGCATTCCTATTTCCTGCTCCAGATGGGAAATCTGCTGCGACAGGGTACTCTGCGTGACGTAGAGCTTCCGCGACGCCTTGGAGAAATTAAGCGTTTCGGCCACCTGGAGGAAGTATTTCAATTGTCTGATTTCCATTCTTATCGGTCTAAATCCGTTTGCAAAGATACTACAAGAGTTTCTATTCGTGCGTATCGCGGGCATGATTTTTTTCCTTTCTTGTCCTTCTGTGTCCACCCACTCTCGCTCCTACGGCATGGGGCGTGACAAACTCTCCGTTGCGCTTTTTTCGTTCCACGAGCATGGCGAGCAACTTCCGCTTGCGTGTATCCTCGATGAAACGGCGGAAAAAGAGATTGGGCACAGCCACGCCGAGGGCGATGCAGATGATAGCCAGCGAAGCTTTGATGGCATTGTTCATGCCCACCGTGACTTCACCGACGACACCGTGCATCTCGATGAAAGCGAAGAGGGCGCGATACATCAGCACACCCGGAATCATCGGGATGACACTCGGGATGGTGATACACTGATGGGGCACATGGAACCAGTGGCGCGCCTTGATGACAGCGATGCTTACCGCCGTGGCTCCCGCCAGCGACCCGATGGTCAGTCCCATGTCCAGGCCGAGGTTGCCATTGCTCGGACCGAGGTTGATAAAGTTGCGCACACACACGGCGATGATACCACCCACGGCCACGACGGGCAGCAATCGCCGCGGGATGTTGAAGATGGTGGAGAATCCCATGGCCGACACGGCGGCAGCAATGGCATACTCCCAATACTCATGATGGGGCGTCATGGTGAGCGTCTTGGCAAAATTGTCGATGCCGCAGACCTTGATGGCAAAGGCGATGCCGAAAGCCATGGCCAGCACCATGAGCAACGTATTGACGGCACGGATGAATCCGGTCTCGATATAGCCGTCGAGCATGTCGCTCACAAAGTTGATGAGCGGCACACCAGGTACGATGAATAGCGCGCACGCCATCAGTGGGTGCCATGGCGTAGTGGAGATCATCCACGACGGCATGCCCGCCATCATCGCTGGATCAGTAGAAAGGAGTGCTGTCGCCCAAGCCAGCAGCGTGGCCACGAAGGCCGAGATGCCGATAGCGACGTAGTTGTTGCAACCCATCGTGGGGAGAAACATCCGCAGGCGGAAACCCAGGATGGCCGCCAGGGAGCAATAAAAGAATGCGGTCCAGTCGCAGCCAAACTGGATGCAGAAGCCACCGCAGGCAAAGCCGCCACCTATCGCCACCTGCCAGGGGGTGAAGCCACGTGGCGCATCGTGGATGTCGTCGAGGGCCTTCTCATACTGCACGAGCGAGAAGTCCTCGCGGATGGCCGTCCAGGTGAGGCGGCTCACTTTGGCGATGGTGGCCAGGCTGATGCCGTGACGCTCGCAGCGCTGAAACTTCGTAAACGAGTGGAGCTCATCGCTGTAGTTGACCATGAGCACGTTCCAGTTGACATAGAGGTGTATGTAGCGCTCGTCCAGTCCCAGGAAGGCCATCGCGCGCTTCATCGTCCGCAGGATGCGCGAGGTGTCGGCCGCACTCTCCATGAGCAGGCTTCCTGTGCGTAGCAGCAGGTCGAGCTTGTGGCAGAGTTCCGTTTCGGCCACTCCGCGCCGCCGCCTCGGCTCTTCTACTGCCGAGGGGCGCACTGAAGGGTTCTCTGTTTTGACGTTTCTCATTCGTTTATCCGAATACAAAGATCAGTATCTGAATCGTGACGATGCGCAGGAACATAGCGAAAGGATAGACCGTGGCGTAGCCCACGGCGGGCGCGTCTGCAGAGGTCTGCTCGCGGACGTAGGCCAAGGCTGCCGGATTGGTATGGGCACCAGCGAGCACACCGAGCATCGTGTAGTAGTTGATGTGGAAGACATAGCGGCCTATCAAACCACCAACCAGGATGGGCACCATCGTGATGGCGGCACCATAGGCAATCCACTGCGCGCCCTCACCCGTGGCAAGGGTTTGTACAAAGGGCGCTCCCGTGCCCAGTCCGACACAAGCCAGGAAGATGCAGATACCCACCTCACGCAACATCAAGTTGGCCGAGATCGTATTATAGGTCACGAGGTTATATTTCGGGCCGAAGAAACCGATGAGGATGGCCACCACCAGCGGGCCGCCGGTGAGTCCCAATCGCAGGCTCTCATTGATACCGGGAAGGAAGAAGGGGATGTTGGCCACGATACAACCGAGCATGATACCAAGGAAAATAGGGATGAGGTTGGGCGCGTTGAGCCGCTTCATCTGGTTGCCAAGGAGTTTCTCCGTATGAGCAATAGCGAGCTCCGTACCCACCACCGTCACACGATCACCAAGCTGCAGTTTCAGATGCGGGGTAGCGATGAGGTCCACACCGTTGCGGTTCACTCGCGTGATGTTCGTGCCAAGGCTCGTGCGGATACCCATCTGGCCGATGCTCTTGCCGTTGACACCCGGCTTCGTCACAAGGATGCGACGCGTGATCAGATCCTTGCCAAAGGTCTCGGGCGCCACCTCTACCTTTTCGCCGACAAGGGCCACGATGGCCTCCACGGCCGTAGGATGGGCCACCACCTGGAGCAGGTCGCCCTCGTTGACTACCGTCGCCCCGTTAACTACTTCACTCTTGCCACTGCCGTCGCTATGGATGATACGCGAGATCATGAAGTCGCGTTTCAGCACTTCGTGGATCTGGCGCACCGTGTCGCCAGCCACCATTTTGTTGGTCAGGCGCACAGAGAACGTGTGGAGCGTCATTTCCTTCAAGTGGCCTGCGCCCATTTTGGCAGCGTCCTCCTCATGGTGTCTATCGATGCGCAGGGCATAGCGGAGGATGACAAATGAGAGGATCACACCCAGCACACCCACAGGGTAGGCGATGGCATAGCCTGTGGCGATGGATGGGGCGTCAATGTGGCGCAGGTCGCTGAAAGCCTGTTGTGCCGCACCCAGTCCCGGGGTATTGGTCACGGCACCCGAGAGGATGCCGACGAGGGTCGTAGCGGATGTGCCAGAGAAGGAATAGACCACAAGGGTTGTCACAATACTCAATGCCACAACTACAATACTGAGGATATTGAGACTCTTGCCACCTCCACGGAAGGAGGAGAAGAAGCCCGGACCCACCTCAAGGCCGATGGAATAGACGAAGAGTATCAAGCCAAACTCCTTGAGGAAGTGGAGTAGATGCTCATCGATGGTGATGGGAAGGTTGCCCATCAGCAGACCGATAAACAACACCCAGGCCAGTCCGAGCGAAACTCCGCGCACCCGAACCTTGCCCAAGCACAGGCCGAGCGTGATCACCAGGGCCAGAATCATCACTGAGTGGGCCACGCCTCCTCCCCACAACTCGGGGAATCCGTAAAACAACTTTTCAAGTATTTCCATTTGTACTTTATTATTTTGACTAATTTCCTCTGCCTTGCCGCAGCGCCACACCTGTCTGAAGTGGCATCCGCGATTTTCGATTGCAAAGGTATAGACAATAACGAAAGCCGCATATCATCGGCATTTAAAAAGCGCAAATGCAGCTATAAGCATTTTCGATAATGTGATTTCTGCTTGTTTCCTTTCCTTTTTACCATTGTATATCAATAGGTTACACACCACTTCCACTCCGTCTCACTCTGATTCTTACCACCCCATATTCCTGCTGACTTTCATCCATACATCAGCCATCGCATTCTAAAAAAATGATAGCCGCATACGGATTTACTTTCTTTACTTGCAAATTCTTGATTCAAAAATCGAATGGAAACGGGTTAATTAGATGGTAAAAACGCAAAGAGGGGCACCACGATGAGTGCCCCGATAAATTTGATACATATATATATTGTGTCCAGTAAGTAGAGCCCGCAGTCGCTGCGGGTGTGCCGTTCCGCTACGGCAACTAATCGTGTTTCATATATTAATGAGGAGAAAAAGGGAAAAGTAACCCCTGTTTTGAGAAAAAAATCAAAAAAGTTTGTTTAGACCTGTTAGATACGGGTGAGCTGGTGTAGTTTATTTGGTGGTATGAGAACAATCGGGTACAAAGTAAGCAAAAAGAGAGCATTTCCCGAGATGCCAATGACTGTCGGAATAGGTGGTTTTGAGACGCAAGAGGGATTTTATGTGAAAAAGTGCGACGAAAATCGGTGGTTATTTTCCTAAATTGTCCTAAAAGATTGTTTGAGTGTCTGCGCACACAATCTCCCGTTACATGGGGGATTCGAGGCGATTTTGGGGTAGGGTAGCGGTTTTTTGCAGAATGTGAAGAAATATTAACGGGCTGGTTTTCAGCCCTATTTTTTACTACCTTTGCACCACGAACGTGAAACAAAGGCGCTGCAGGAGCGGTTTTCCTGGATAGAAACGCGCTATGGTGGACACCCCCTTTTGTCGGGTTTTCGGCCAAGTTTCAAAACCTTATTTTATGAAGCAATACAGAAAAGAGACCAAATTAGAGAGCATTGTCTATCAAGTCATCATCACGCTCGCCCTCATTGCGCTGCCCGTCTTCGGCCATGCAGCCACGACGGAGCAAGCACTACCCGCCGAGGTAACGGAGACAGCAGGCGATGGAGACGGATTTGACTGGAATAAGCTCATCGATGCCATCGCCCATTTCGAGAGCAAGGGCAACGCCCGCGCCGTAAACGGACAGTATGTGGGCCTGCTGCAGATCTCGCCGGTGCTGGTCCGCGAATGCAACAACATCCTCAAGGCGCGCGGAGAGAGCAAACGCTACACCCTCAAGGACCGCTACAACGCGGAGAAGTCGCGCGAGATGTTCGCCATCATCCAGTCGCACCACAACCCGTCCAACTCCATCGAACGCGCCATCCGCATTTGGAAGGGTGGCATCGGATACAGCATCCGCAAAACACAAAACTACGTCAACCGCGTGCTTGAGCACATGGGACTGTAGGCCGCCACTTTTTCTTCGTTGATAGGGTTGAGGGGGAATCGCCTATGATTGTTGCGATCCATCCACGGCAAAGAATAACCGCTAAAAATGTGGCGGATTAGGAGGAACTAGAAGAAAGATGAAGCATCGGTGTTCATTTTTTTACTATTTTTGTTAGGTTTTTGCGCAGAAAATATTACTTTTGCATCCGAAACATGGTCTTTCGGACACGCCTTGCGCACTCGTCGACCTCCGTTTCGCCCCCAACGGGGGGACAACCCAGTTTGTTATCAATGAAAATTCAAAAAATGATCAACGACCGTATCCGTTCCATACGGATGCTTTTTGTCATACTTATGACCCTCGCTGCGGGTGCCCAGATGGCGCATGCAGCCAAGGGCGGACGCTCCGACTTCTACCAAAAATATATGTCGCGACCCTCCGAGGAGCTGATACGCATCGGCAAGGACTACCGCCTCAGGAAGAACAAGCCTGACTCGGCACTGCTCTTCTTCACCATCGTGGCTGGACGCTACACGCCCAACATGAGTGCAGAGGAGAAGAGAGAGGTGGTGGAGGCACTGAACATGAACTACTTCATCTACAGCTTCACCTACCTCAACTATCCCAAAGCTTACGAAAACCTGCTCCGCGCCCACACCATCTCGAAAGAACTGGGCGAGACGAGTGCCGCACTCTACTTCAACCTCGGTTCCATGTACCAGCTTGTGGCAGGACAGGGACGACAGTGGAAACTCTACAGCAAGGCTCTGGACTGCTACCGGAAGGGTGTGCGTCTGGCCCTGGCAAAGAAGGATATGCCCACCGCCGACATGGCTTTCACCAACATGACGACGCTCGCCGACGTGGTGGGAGAGTTTGCCAACACGAAGAAGGAGTGGGACCTGTACCGCAAGGCACACACGAAGCGCAACACGGAGCACTACAAGTATAACATCACCCTCTACGAAGGCACAAGACTGAAGATAGCGGGACAGCTTCAGAAGGCTGCCGAGGCCTACGGCCGGCTCATCGACATCGTGCCAGACACGGAGCGCAACTGCCGCCGCCGCGCATTGGCATTTGTGGAGGCCGCGGAGGTACAACGACTCTTGCACCACTTCGACCAGGGACTGGCCCTCGTGGCGGAGGCGGAGAAACTCTATGTCAAATACAAGATTGGCGACGGCATGCAGAGCGTCTATCAGACCTACGCCATCTTCTATGAGGACATGGGGCGCAAGGCCGACTACGACCGCAGCATGTACCGATACTACCAGATCAACGACTCGCTGAAGGCATACTCGCTGCCATCCAACGTATTTAACATGGGTCTCAACGAGAAGGTGATCGAGCTCAACCAGGAGATGGACGGCATGAAAGAGCGTCAGACGCAGCACCGCATCTGGCTCATCGTGGCCGTACTGACTACGCTTTTCTTCGTCATCATCCTGCTCGTCGTGATGCGCGAGAACCGGGAGTTGCGGCGACGCAACCTCGCTCTCTACCACCGAAGCTTGGAGGTGCTGAAGAGCAATGAAATGGCGGGAAAACAGCGAAAGACAGTCTCTGCACCCGCCGTGGAGGAGAACAATGCGGCTACGGCTTCTTCCAAATACCACCACAGTACGCTCTCCGATGCGGACAAAGACCGTATCGCACAACTCGTGCAGCAGGTCATGGAGCAGACCGAGGTCATCATACAGCCCGATTTCACGGTCGAAAAACTGGCGCAAAACATCAGTACGGGACAAAAGTATGTGTCGCAGGTCATCAACGAGACCTTTGAGTGCAACTTTAACACGCTGCTCGGACGCTACCGCATCCGTGAGGCTTGCCGCCGCTTCAACGATCCACAACGCTACGGAAGCTATACCATCGAGAGCATCGCAAGGGATCTCGGGTTTAAGTCGCGATCCAATTTTGCCACCACTTTCAAGAAGCATACGGGTCTGAATCCGTCGGAATACCTGCGCTTGGCAAAGGAGAAAAACGGACTTTAACCCAGGATTTCACCTACCTCTGCTGCCTCTTGCTATTTGCGGCTATTTTTGCCCGAAAAAAGTATGTTGACTTCATTAGCTGATGAATATAACTTCAGAGGCCTACGAAGTTAACTTCATCGGCTTATGAAGTTATATTCATCGGCCTCTGAAGTTAATATGCTAAAAAGGGGTGAAAAACTGCGTCTTTTGACCCATGCAAATAGCTCCGTCTGAGGACTTGTATTTTTATCCTGCAATCGCGATTATGATAAATAACAAAACCAAGTGAACACCCATTGCACCACAAATCGAGGCTTTCCACCATTTGCACACCAAATGCACACGATGGAATGATGGGAAAATGAGATTTTTATCGTACATTTGCAGATGTAAATCAGTAATTATTCATTTTCAACCTTTTTACAACAATGATGAACAACGAATTGATCCCCACTCCGATGATGTCTTTCGGAGAGTCTGTCAAGACATGTTTCCAGAAGTATGTCACCTTCAAAGGTCGCGCGCCGATCCGAATACTGGTGGTTCTGGCTTCTCAACTTAATTGTCAGTATAGTAACCCTCGTACTCGACTATAAACTGGATATGATCAACTTCGAATTTGGCATCGGCGCACTCTCAGGCCTTTATACGCTGATAGTCTTCCTGCCCAGTCTTGCGGTATCCGTACGCCGCCTTCACGACACAGGACACAGCGGTTGGTACTACCTCCTCACCTTCATCCCCATCTTAGGCGCGCTGTTCTTGCTCTACTTCTTTGTCAGCGACTCTGCTCCCGAGGAGAACCGATACGGCAAGAGCCCGAAGTACGCACAGGAGACATTCTAACCTCTAATGACCGTTTTGGGTTACAGCCCAAAACGGTCGAATCGACGCTACGGAGAGTAGTTGCCCCACTCCAATGATAACCGGACCCAAGATACGACATGAATAAGAAAGACCTATTATATTGCTTGCGCGGCCTGCTAACGTTTGTCGTTTTGATATCCGCCATCACCTGGTTTCATTTCCATGAAGACCAACTGCTGTCGCCGAGGATGGCATATATCATCCATCTGAGCCTATCCATCGGTTTCACCGTTCTTCTCACGATCTTTTTTCTCACGCTTTGCTGGGATCTCCTTACAGCGGTGTTCAATAAAGGACGGAAGATGACGATGAAAGCGCGCCTCTTAGTGATCGCCCTCTGCATTGGGGGCATATTGCTTTGTCAGGACACATTTGACATTCCTCTCGGGCTACCTGATCAAATCAGCAGAATAATCAACACCATCTTTGGCAACGGGGTGTAAGCCACGGAGCCCCCATCACCTATCAAGTCATGTATTGGACAAGTATCACAAGACTACTACATCATCTGCGGACCGAGAAGGCGCGGCTGACGATTTGGCTATTCACCAGCGGTATCACCTTTCTGCTGCTCTACTTCTTTTGGGAACCGAAGGTGAGGAGCTTTCCCAAGGAGTTGGTGCGCATTGAGCGAATGGCCGACACCCGCCCTGCTGCGGCACTGCAGGAACTAGAGCGCTACGACACCACGAAATGTATGCCTGGTGCCGTCACATACTACCATTTCATCGCATTGAAGACGCGCTACCAGCTGCAACCTGCCTACCGTATCGCCCCCTCCGAACTCACCAAACTCGTCATCGACTTGGAATACCTGGACCCCACGCCGGCACAACAGGCCGACCTCTACTACTATGCGGGTAATATGGCGCTCCGAGGTAATGACATAACACAGTCGCAGGGCTATCTCTTCAAGGCATTGGCGCTCTACGAGCGGAACGGCAACACACAGATGGTGGAGCGGTGCTACCAACAGATGGAGCGCATCCTGGAAAAACGAAAGACCATCAAGGCCACTGAACGGACGATGGACGACACCAACAGCTATAACTTTGTAGGCGAAGAACAGCGGTTGCGAAAGGAAAAAACACGGCAGGAGTTGATCACGGGCTTCGTCACACTGCTTCTCGTAGCCCTTATTGTCGGATTCGGAAGGATGACAAGGCGATGGAACCGCAGAAAGCGGGCGGATATGAGGAAATATGCCCGCGTAGTGGTGTCGCTCAGAAGGACAGAGGAGGAGCGGGTGCTGCTGAGACAACAACTGGAAGAGCGCGAGGCACAATTGCGGGAGATGAACGCCCAGAGCCTAATGGAGGATAAGAAACTTGGCCACATCAGGCGCTCTGACGTTTATGGGCGGTTTCATCGTGTGGCGACGAATGGGGCGACGCCAGCCTCGCTGACAACAGACGACTGGCAAAATCTGGCCGATACCATCCACGAGGAATTTCCCCGACTGAACGATGTGCTACGGTCCATCCCCCACCTGAGCGAGATGAACCACCAAATGTGCCTCCTCGTCAAGGCAGACTTCAAACCTGTGGAGATAGCCCGCATCCTTTGTCGCGACAAGAGCACCATCAACTCGGCACGCCGCCGTCTCTATGAGCGCGTCTTCGACGAGAAAGGAAGTCCCAGCCAGTGGGACGAATTCATCCGCAATATATAGGGGTCCTCAGCCGTAATACTCTCCTACCCTGTCGGGACAACTCCACCAGTCCATGGATCGGATGGACAAAAAAAAGGGAACGGAATCATGCGTCACGCACCATTCCGTTCCCCACCCAAATGGGTTATCAATTAAATCAAACTATTTCGAACTTAAATTACTTCACCACTACCTTGCGGCCGCCAACCATATAGACGCCCTTGGGAAGTCCCTCCAGCGAGGTGGCGTTGCGGCGGGCAATACGACCGTCAATCGTCCACACATCCTGTGCGCCCTCCTTGAGGAGCTCGGCAGAAGAAATGCCAGCCTCGGGATCGGAAGCGTCGTAGATGTCGATCTGGTCGAGCATGAGATAGGTGTAGTTGGCGTGAGCCGTACCACGGAACTTCACGATGACGTAGCGCTCGTTGGTATAAGGCGTGAGATCGACGGTGAGGGTCTCCCATCCCGAGGTCTTCTTCTCGCTGAGCTTGAACGTCTTGACGTCGTGGTTCACACCGTCAGGTGTCTGGACGACGACCGTCAGGTCAGACTGCTCGCCATTCTCAGAATAGAGGTTGAAGCGCACCACCGGCTGGTCCACACCATTGAGTGCCACCTTCGGGAGGTTAAAGCTCGTCTCGTCGCCGGCCTCCACATTGTAGTACTCGGGGAACTCGGGATCGGGGATGGTGTAGGGAGACCAAACGACACCGCCACCATCGTCGTTGGACGAGGCCTTGCCGCTGATCATCCAGGGAGAAGAGTTGCGGCGCGAAGCGTGCTGCTCGTTGCTCTCCGTCCATGCGAAGTTGTTCTGTACCGAACCACCCTCGAAGGTCTCCTTGTAGGGCTGGTTGATGGGCTTTCCTACCACGATGGCGCGGGAAGCCTCCAGTGCGCCATTGCCACCATCGGAACGGGTGAGGGCTGCCACCTGGAAGAGGCCCTGTGAGACACCGTCGTCGGCTACCGACTTGTCAGGATGCCATCCGACCAGGACGTCCGTGGCACCAGGCTGGCTCGTCGTCATGCTGTCGCCGAGGATCGGGCCATCGGGAGTCTCGAGGATCTCGTAGATGGAAACGGAAACATGGTCCGGATCGACGTAGCCGTTGTTGGCACCTACGTTGCTGACCTTGTTCCAAGAAGCCTTGATATCATTGACTGCATCGGTGAGATTCACGACCGGTGTCTTGGCCACATCGGCGCCGACGAAGACGCGCATTCTGGCCACACGGCCCGGCTCGTTGCCGTCCTCGGAGTAGGCGATGACCTCATACTCGTGCCATCCAGACTTGTCGATGCTCTTATCGGTCCAGGTGTATTCCTTGCCTGGTTCGCCAAATTTCGTATTGGCATTGCCAATCCACATCACCGACTTGCCGTCGCGCTTGATGACGAAGTAGCCGATGCGTGAGAGCGGCGTACCATTGATGGCCTTGGTCGGCGCAGTGAAGGCGAGGTCGGCAGAGAGCTTGCCCAAACCTGCCGGCGTCACAGTGAAGTTGGAGACGGAATCGGGGGCATCCAGGGCCGCACCATTGTCGATACCGACGAAGTCGATGACGATACGTCCGCTACCAGCTTTCTCAGTATTGTCGTGGAATCCGATGTAGAAGTTGCCGTCCTTGTCCGGGTTGATCTCCATGTTATAGACACGGTCGGGATCGTTGGCGATCACGTTGCTCTCCATGAGCGTACCGGTCATGCCCTCGGGAGAGGCCGTCTGGCCATACTTCACCTCGAAGGTGTTGAGATATTCAGGAGCAAGGTAGTTGCGAGCCTTCATTCTGACGTTATAGACACGGCCCGGCTTGAGGTGGACGGGTGGCGTGAAGAGCCAGTCGTCGTTGCCACTCTCGTTGTTGTACGGGCCAATGACCATACGGATGCCACCAGCATTGAAGTAGCCCCAGGTCACACCGTCGCCATTGACGTCGTTGGCAGAGAAGATGTCAAACTCACTGCGCGTGTAGAAATCCGTCTCCCAGTTGGGCTCGATGGCGTCGCCAATGATGACTGCCTTGGCGTCGGCCGACTGACTTCTCATACCCTTGGCCACGGCGCGAACGGAATAGACATAGCTATGGAGCGTACCAGCACCGAGGTCGTCGGTGTAGTTGGTAGCGGTCAAACCAGTTGCCACGACGGTAGTGTCGCGTCCGACGATGCGCTCCAGATCGTAGGTCAGATCGCCCATCGGACCAGCATGGAGGGTCGTCGTCGGTGCGGTCCATGAGACCTTGGCCTTGTAGCCATCAGCGACAGCCTTGACATTGGTCGGTGCGAGCGGAATGTCCCAACCCATCCAATGGGAGACATTCTCCTTGGGAGAGTCGCCATCGGCATTGCTGAGCACGACGCTGAAGGTATAGAGCTCGTTCTCCGTGGTCTTCACCTTGACGGAAACATCCTGACCCGGGCGTGAGGTGCCCTCGGCAGACGGCGTGAAGGTAGCCGTCGGGCGGTTGCTCATCACCTTGTAGCGGACATCACCATGGAGGATATCGCCAGCATAGGTGGTATTAGGAATGGTGAAGGAGATGGTGGCTGTGGCACCGTCGGCCGACGGGTCGCAGGTGACACCCTCCACGGCCAAGTTGTCAGCACGCTCCGGTGCGCCGTCGTTGGCCTCGGGCTGTGCCATCACCATACCCTGCACCTGTGCGAGGGTTCCATCGAGGAGCGTGGCCTTACCCGTATTGAGGTCCACGGTGTAGAGACCACCCTGGGCCTGGTTGTCGATGCAGTACCAGTAGAAGGTATCATCGCGCTGGTCGATCTCACCCGACTGGCCGTAGTACTGACCCATGAGATTGGTCAGCGTGAGGCCCGTGGCACCCACGAGCGTCTCTTCGCCAGTAGATTTGTTGACCTTGTAGAGCTTGCCGTCCATACCGATAGCATAGAGCTGGCCTGCCTTGGTGATACCAATGGCGACGAAAGCCTGGGAGGCCGGACCAATCGTGGTGCGCTGGCAGGTCTCGTAATCGACCGTACCCCACTCCAAGGAGTTGCCGTCGGCAGAGTAGAACACACCATAGACCGTGCCGTCGGCAGCCTGGGCTGTCTCCGTGGCGGCGAGGTAGAGATAGTCCATGCCAGCATCGAAGCTGCTGGTCTCGCCCGTAGAGAGGTCTGTGTTGCTCAGATAGAGGAACACATAGCCCTCATCAATATACTGCATATTGAGGTATGCGCCGTAGAGGTGGCCGTTCTTGGCCTGCACACCGTTGGTGGCGACATTGATGGTCTCGCCCGTAGAGGCAAGGACGCTGAAGGCGACGGGCTTCTGTGCCGTCATCGTATAGTAGCCATAGGGACCGTAGGTGGTCTCATTCCAGCCTGCCTTGTAGATCAGGTTGCACCAGAACTGGGCAGCCTTGCCTGCCTTCAGCGGATCGGTGACCTCGGGAGCCTTGGCGATGAAACGCGAGGCGCTGGGCAGCTGCGGCGTGCGAACCTTCAGACGCATCTGCTGTGAGAGCAGCGGATAGACGAGGCGCGCCTCTGCCGGAGTGCGAACTACGCCCTTGGTGTCCTGTGCCAGCACGGCCGATGGAACGAGCAGTGCGGCAAGGGCTATGGGGATGAATTTCTTTTTCATATCGATAGATATTGTTGATTCTTGACTGAGTTGTGGAACGACTGCGGAAAGACGAGAAAGGAGATGGGCGGGACGGGCGGACCACTGTCCTTCCGTCCCGCGTCAAGTCCCAAACTTATCTATATAACATCTGCTTATGAAGTCATGTTGGTCTTTCTACGCGCGTTCCTTTTATATATATGGATCGTATTAGCGAATAATGCGCTTGCTCACCTTGCCACCCTGGCGGACGATGGTCACGCCACCCTTGACGGGCTGGCTGAGACGACGGCCCTGCAGGTCGAAGTACTCGGCAGACTCGCAGTTCTCGGTGACACCTGCCGACTCGATGCCTAC
>OHUS01000164.1_pt1 | contig 26482 bp, 23 predicted proteins | sample 1579311 | NCBI WGS metagenome assembly OHUS01 (sample SAMEA3882538, study PRJEB24775) | human gut metagenome | biome: human-associated habitat; feature: intestine environment; material: feces | place: Netherlands | collected 2009/2010
CCGCCCTACAAACCACCCGGCAGGTGTCTGCCCACCCGCGGGGCGTCGGGGACGCCGCCCCCTACAAAGCGGCGATTCCAGACTCTATTATAAACAATCTACCCCATCTGTTGCAAGTTTTTTATTTACTTTACGTCGCTAAAGCGGTATAATACTAATATCTATTGATGTTTGAAAGGAATAACGATTTGGAACGTAAACAACTCGCGCCCGGCGTTTGCATTACAACGCTGGATGCTTCTAAATTCAACCGCTGCCGCATCACGCTGCATCTGCGCTTTCCGGCAAAGCGGGAATCCGCCACCGACGCCGCGGTGCTGGCCCTTGTGCTGGAACGCGGCTACGCGGCCTGCCCCGATATGACCGCGCTGTCCCGCCGCCTGGCCGAGCTGTACGGCGCGGACCTCGGCGTTGACCTGGCCAGCGCGGGCACGGACCGCGTGCTCTCCGCCGATATCTGCGGCATCAAGGACGCTTACGCGCTGGCGGGGGAGAATCTGACCGCCGCCTACGCCGACATTGTGTTCGGCACGATCTTTGATCCGTATCTCGTGGACGGCGCGTTCGACCCCGAGGCCGTGCGCATCGAGACCGAGACCCAGGCCCGCCGCCTTGAGGCCGAGTTCAACTCGAAGCGTCTCTACTGCGTGCGGCAGGCCCGCCGCAAATTCTACGGCGACACCCCCGCGGGCATCGAGCTGGGCGGCTATCCCGGCGAGCTCGTCAATGTGACGCCGCAGAGCCTCAAGGCCGAGTATGACCGCATCCTCTCCACCGCGTACATCGACGTGATGGTGCAGGGCGTCGATGAGGCCCGCGTGGCCGATATGCTGCTGAAAAAGCTCGACGGCATCCGCCGTGACCCGCGCCCGTTTGCCGCGCCCGTCGCCATGCCCGCCACGCCGCTGCGCCATTTTAAAGAGGAGATCCCCGGCCTGACCCAGGCTAAGCTCTGTATGCTGTTCACCACGGGCGAAGCCAACCCCAACCCGCCCAGTGTCAGCATCCTGCGCGTCGCCATGAGCGTGCTGGGCGGCTCTGCCACCAGCCGTTTGTTCCGCAACGTGCGCGAGAAGCAGTCCCTTTGCTACTACTGCGGTTCTGCCGCCCAGCGCGCCACCGGCGTCATGATGATCGACTCCGGCGTCGAGCCGGGCAAGGAGCAGCAGGCCGAAGCCGCCATCATTGCCGAGCTGGAGGGCCTGAAAAACGGCCCCATCACCCAGGAAGAAGTTGACGACTGCCGCCGTGGTCTTTTGTCCAGCATGGACGCCCTCGGCGACAGCCTGGCCGCGCTGGAAAACTGGTACTACGGCCAGATCACACGCGGCGAGCCGCTCTACCCGCCGGAGTACGGCAAGGTGCTGACCAGCGCCGTCAGCTTGGACGAGGTGCGCCAGACGCTGCAGAGCTACAGCTATTCGGTCTGCTACGCCGTGACCGCCGAGCCGGGCACGCAGGGGAAGGGAGGCAGCGAGGATGTTGAATAACGATCACGAGAGCTTCGCCGCTGCCCAGGCGCGCGCCGCTGCCGCCGTCAGCTGTGAAAGCGTCGTGCTGCCCAGCGGCCTGACCGTGCTCTGCCGCACGATGCCGGGCTACAGCAGCGTCCACGCGATTTACGCCACAGGCTTCGGCTCCGTCCACCGCGCGTTCCGGCTGGACGGCAAACAGGTCACGCTGCCCGCCGGTACGGCGCATTTCCTGGAACACAAAATGTGCGAGACGCCCAAGGGCGACTCCTTCACCTTCTACGCCAAGACCGGCGCGTCGGCCAACGCCTTTACCAGCTATGACCGCACCTGCTACCTGTTCTCGGCGACCCAGAAAATTGACGAGAACCTTGACATTCTGCTGGGCATGGTCGGCAAGCCGTGGTTCACCAAGGCCACGATTGCCAAGGAGCAGGGCATCATCGGGCAGGAGATCAAAATGTACGACGACAGCCCCGACTGGCGGCTGCTGAACGCGCTGTTCCGCTGCCTCTACGCCGACCACCCGCTGCGCGACGACATCGCGGGCACGGTGGAGAGCATTGCCGAGCTGACGCCCCAGATGCTCTACAGCTGTACCAGGGGGTTCTACGCGCCGTCCAATATGGTGCTGAGCGTCGCGGGCAAGATCACGCTGGCGCAGGCTGTGGACGCCTGCAAGCGCAACGGCCTGTACCGCGCCCGCGCCCCGCATGAGGTCGAGTGGGACATCCCGGCGCAGACCGGCCCGCTGCCCCACAAGGAAGCGTTCTTCACGATGCCTGTCACGAAGCCCTGCTTCGGCGTGGCCTACCGCGAGGAGCCGCTGGCCGAGGGTGACCTGAAGCGCGAGCTGCTGCTGGACATGCTGGGCGATCTGGTCGTCGGCGGCCTGACGAAGCTCTACCGCCGTCTGTACGATGAAGCGCTGGTCAACCCCGAGTTCTCCGGTGACTTTATCGCCGTGCGCGGCGCCTGCACCGTGGCCTTTACCGGCGAGAGCGACACCCCGCGCCAGGTCGTGGACCTTTTACAGGAGGAGATCGAGCGGATGCGCCGCGAGGGCGTTGACCCCGAGGTCTTTATGCTTGTGAAAAACCAGATGTACGGCGAGCTGCTGGGCGACGTGGAGGCCGTGGACGATGCCGCCGAGGAGGCCGCCGCGGCCTGCCTGAAGGGCCGCACGCTGGCGGACGAGATCGCCGCGCTGGCCGCGCTGACCGTGGAGGACGCCAACGCCCTGCTGCAGACGGCCCTGCGGGAGGAAAACCGCGCCTACGTGCAGATCGACCCGGCGGAAAAATAACGAGGTTAAGTTGAAAATGGTCTATCATGTGCAATTTCCCGGGTTGGGCCTGGATCTGACGATCAACCGCGTGGCGCTGGCCATCGGCGGGTTCAACATTTACTGGTACGGCGTCATCATCGCGGCGGGTATGCTGCTGGCGATGCTCTACGCCTTCCGCAATGCCGTGGACTACGGCATCGACTCGGACCGTCTGGTGGACGTTGTGGCCATCGGCACGGTCATGGCCATCGTCTGTGCCCGTATTTATTACGTAGCTATGGCACCCTTTGAGTATCAAAGCCTCTGGGAGATGATCGACATCCGCAAGGGCGGCATCGCCATCTATGGCGCGGTCATCGGCGCGTTTGTGTTCGGCGGGCTGGCCGCCAAATGGCGCAAGGTGCCGCTGCTGCCGCTGTTTGATCTGGTGTCGCTGGGCTTTCTGATCGGGCAGGGCATTGGCCGCTGGGGCAACTTCGTCAATCAGGAGGCCTTCGGTACAAACACGACGCTGCCCTGGGGCATGTACAGCGAGGGCACGGAGGCGTATCTCAAATCCGTGCAGGTCACGCTGCCCGCGGGCGTGACCGTGGACCCCGCCGCGCCGGTACACCCGACGTTTTTGTATGAGAGCATCTGGTGTCTGGTTGGCTTCGCCGTGCTGGCTTCGCTTTACAAAAAACGGCGGTTCAACGGACAAATCTTCCTGGGCTATATCATCTGGTACGGCCTGGGCCGCGCCTGGATCGAGGGGCTGCGCACCGACTCGCTGCTGATCGGCAATACCGGTCTGCGCGCCAGCCAGCTGGTGGCGATTGGGTCGGTCATCGTGGCCGCCACGCTTATGGCCATCGGTCTGCGCAATGCCAAGGGCAAGCCGCTCATGGTGCCGCTGGCTGTGAAGGACCTGAAAAAGCAGGCCGAGGCAGGGGACCGCTTCACGCCGGACACCCTGCCCGCCGGCGCACCCCACGCCGAGTTTGTCAAGGCCACCGATGCCATGAATGCGCGTCTGGATGCGCTGGATTTGAGCGAGGTCGAGATCGAGGAGATTGAGGACCCGAAGGAGTAAAAAAGGAACCGTTTCGGATAATGGCAAGGCTCTCTCCCGCCGCAGCGGATGCGGGAGAGAATCTCACCAAAACCCGAAATCTACCCTAACATAGAGAGGAGAACCTATATGCCAGCAACTGTCATTGACGGCAAGGCGTTGGCCGCCGCCACGAAGGCCGAGGCCGCAGAAAAGGTCAGGGAGCTGAAAAGCAGGGGCATCAACCCCTGCCTGGCGGTCATTCTGGTGGGCGAGAACCCCGCCAGCCAGGTCTACGTCCGCGGCAAGATCAACGACTGTGCGCAGTGCGGCATCGAGAGCCGCAGCATCAACCTGCCCGCCGACACCACGCAGGACGCCCTGCTGGCCGAGGTGAAGAAGCTGGCGGATGACTCCGCTGTGCACGGCATTCTGGTGCAGCTGCCGCTGCCCGCCCAGATCGACGAGAAGGCTGTCATCGACGCCATCCCGCCCGAGAAGGACGTGGACGGCTTCTCGCCCGTCAACGTGGGCCGTATGCAGATCGGCGAGCCGTGCTACCTGCCCTGCACCCCGGCGGGCTGCATCTGCATGATCGAGTCCACGGGCACCGACATTGCGGGCAAGAACGCCGTCGTCATTGGCCGCTCGAACATCGTGGGCAAGCCCGCGGCGCTGCTGCTGCTGGCGAAGAATGCCACGGTCACGATCTGCCATTCCAGGACGAAGAACCTGAAAGAAGTCTGCGCCGCCGCGGATATTCTCGTGGCCGCCGTGGGCCGCGAGGGCTTTGTGACTGGCGACATGGTCAAGCCCGGTGCCGTCGTCATTGATGTGGGCATCAACCGCGGTGCGGACGGCAAGCTGCACGGTGACGTGAACTTTGCCGAGGCCGCCGAAAAGGCCGCCTACATCACCCCCGTACCCGGCGGCGTCGGCCCCATGACCCGCGCCATGCTCATGCTGAACACGGTGGAGGCGGCAGAGCGGCAGGGCCGCTAATAAAGGCTTCCCACCTTGGGGGAAGCTGTCCGCGAAGCGGACTGATGAGGGGCAACCTTGCCATTGCAGCCCACTGATGGGATACAACCGCAGACTTGCCCCTCATCCGGCCCTGCGGGGCCACCTTCAGTCTACGCGCTAAGAGCCGCCTACGGCGGTTGCGCTCCGACACGCGCCAGCGGGCGCAGCCCCTTGGGGGGAAGGCAAAAGAAATTCTAAAATTTTAACCTTCCCACGCCCGAAAACCCCTTGACAAGCCCTGCTCCTATATGGTATGATACTAGAGCCGCATGGTATGGGCTCTATAAGTGTGTGCTTTTATCGGTGCAACGCCCTACAGACCAGCGAGACTTATTGAAAGAGGTTATCCACTATGTACGCAGTTATCAAAACCGGTGGCAAGCAGTACAGCGTTAAGGTCGGCGACGTCGTCTACGTCGAGAAGCTGAACGCTGAGGACAACAGCGAAGTCACCTTCGATCAGGTTCTCGCCGTTGGCGAGGAGGGCTCTGTCAAGGTCGGCGCTCCCGTTGTTGAGGGCGCTTCCGTTGTTGCCAAGGTCGTCAAGACCGGCAAGGGCAAGAAGCTCAACATCCTGACCTATCGTCCCAAGAAGGGCAGCATGGTCCGCAAGGGTCATCGTCAGCCCTACACCAAGGTGGAAATCACCGCGATCAACGGCTAAGGAGGTAAATCACAATGGCACATAAAAAAGGCGTAGGTTCTACCAAGAACGGTCGTGATTCCGAGTCCAAGCGCCTCGGCGTCAAGCGCGGCGACGGTCAGTTTGTTCTGGCCGGCAACATCCTGGTCCGTCAGCGCGGCACCCACATCCATGCGGGTGAGGGCGTCGGCATCGGCAGCGATGACACCCTGTTCGCTCTGGTCGATGGCCGCGTTCACTTCGAGCGCATGGGCCGTGACCGCAAGCGCTGCACGGTCAAGCAGTAAAAAAACCGGTACGGGCGGGCCTTTGCGGCTCGCTCGTTTTTTGTGATTTTTTGTAAATGAGGTACCACATGGCAACCAGTAATTTTATTGATACCGCCACGATCTGGCTGCACGCCGGCAAGGGCGGCGACGGTGCGGTGACGTTCCACCGCGAAAAATTCGTGGCGGCGGGCGGCCCCGACGGCGGTGACGGCGGGCGCGGCGGCGACATCATCTTTGTGGCCGACGACAACCTGTCCACCCTGATGGACTTCCGCTACAAGCGCAAGTACACCGCGCCCGACGGCGAGAATGGCCGCGCCAAGCGGATGAGCGGCGCAGACGGTGACGACCTGGTCATCCGCGTGCCCCGCGGCACCGTGCTGAAGGAGGCCGAGACCGACCTCGTCGTGGCCGATCTGACGGGCAGTGAGCCTGTTGTCGTGGCCAAGGGCGGACGCGGCGGCTGGGGCAACAGCCATTTTGCGACCCCGACCCGCCAGATCCCCAAGTTTGCCAAGCCCGGTCTGCCCGGCGAGGATATGCACCTCAAGCTCGAGCTGAAGGTCATTGCGGACGTGGGCCTGATCGGCTTCCCGAACGTCGGCAAATCGACGCTCATCAGCATTATTTCTGCCGCGCGTCCCAAGATCGCCAACTACCACTTCACGACGCTGACCCCCGTGCTGGGCGTCGTCCGCGTCGGCCCGGAGCAGAGCTTTGTCTGCGCCGACATCCCCGGTCTGATCGAGGGTGCTGCGGAGGGCGTCGGCCTCGGCCACGACTTCCTGCGCCATGTTGAGCGCTGCCGCCTGCTGCTGCACGTCGTTGACGTCTCCGGCTGCGAGGGCCGCGACCCCAAGGCGGACTTTGAGCAGATCAACCACGAGCTGGCCGGGTTCAGTGCCGAGCTGGCGGACCGTCCGCAGATCGTGCTGGGCAACAAGTGCGACATTGCAAGCCCCGAGCAGGTCGAGGAGTTCAAGCAGTACGTCGAGGCCAAGGGTCTGACCTTCCTGCCCATCTCCGCGGCGACCCGTCAGGGTGTGGACAACCTGCCCGCGCTGGTCTACAACCGCCTGAAGGATCTGCCCCCGGTCAAGGTCTATGAGGCCGAGTACAAGCGCCCCGACAAGAACGCCCAGCCGACCCGCCCGTTCACGGTGGAGCGCACCGGCGACCACGAGTTCACCGTCGATGCCCCGTGGCTGGAGCGTATCCTCGCCGGTACGAACGTCGAGGACTACGAGAGCCTGCAGTATTTCCAGACGCAGCTGGGTGATTCCGGCATTCTGGACGAGCTGGTCGCCCAGGGCGTTGAGGAAGATGACACGATCAAGATCGGCGAGTACGAATTCGATTATCTGTACTAAGTAGTAGAAAATATGCTGTTTACACAAAAATCCGAAATCGACATTCACGAAATGTCGCCGCTGGCGCTGGCCTTTGTGGGCGACGCTGTGCTGGAGCTGCTCGTCCGCGCCCGCCTGGTGGGCACGACGCGCTTGCAGCCTAATCGTCTGCATACCGTGGCGACGCATTACGTCAGCGCCCACGCGCAGAACCTGGAGCTGGACATCATCGAGCCGATGCTGACCGACGCCGAGGCCGCCGTGCTGCGCCGCGGCAAAAACGCCAGCAAGGCCACTGTAGCCAAGCACGCCACCGTGCAGGAGTACCGCGCTTCCACCGGCTTTGAGTGCCTGCTGGGCTGGCTGTACCTGCAAGGCAGGAACGACCGCATTGAGGAATTGTTCAACGCGATGTGGGACGGGTATAAGCCGGAGTAATAAGTAAAAAGCCTTCCCCCGAGGGGGAAGGTGGCCGAGGCCCCGCCCGAGGGCGGATGAGGGAAAAGCCTCCGCAATTTGCCCGGTAACGGGTTGTAGTGGCAAGGCCGCCCCTCATCAGCCGCCTGCGGGTGGCAGCTTCCCCCCAAGGAGGGAAGCCTTAGGAAACCCGCCTCACTTGTAGTTCTTGCTGTCGGTGGTGTTGGTGGTGCGGTTGGTGGTTTTCTGCTGGGTACGGTTCGTGGTTTTCTGGGTCGTGTCCGTCGTGCGATTGGTCGTGCGGTTCGTCGAATTGTTAGTCTGGTTCTTAGCCATAGGTGGTAAGCTCCTTTCGCAAGTAAAAACGATCTACAGTCGTTTTCGGACTGCAAAGGTAGTTTGCCCGCCCATGGCTTTTTTATGCAGAGGGGGCTGCTATGGAATTTCCACAGGATTTTACCGCGCGGGAGCGGGCACTGCTGGGGGCGCGCTTTGACGAGCTGTACGCCTACGCCACGCCGCAGCCTGCCCGCGGCGTAACGGTCAACGCGCTGCGCTGCACGCCGGAATGGTTCGCGCAGCATGCGGATTTTGACGCAAAGCCGTCCCCATTCTGCCCCACGGCCTTTACGACGGCGGCGGACTTCCGCCCGGGGCGGCACGCCTGGCACCACGCGGGCGTGCTCTATGCACAGGAGCCGAGTGCCTCGGCCCCCGCTGCGCTGCTGGACGTGCAGCCCGGTATGCGGGTGGCCGACCTCTGCGCCGCACCGGGAGGCAAGACCAGCCAGCTGGCGGCGGCTCTGCAGGGGCAGGGCCTGCTGCTGGCCAATGAATTCGTCGCCGCCCGCGCTGAAATACTGCGCCAGAATCTCGAGCGAATGGGCGTGACGAACGCCGTCATCACGAACGAGGACACCGCCCGCCTGGCCGCGGCGATGCCCGGGCAGTTTGACCGGGTGCTCGTCGATGCGCCCTGCTCGGGCGAGGGTATGTTCCGCAAGGAGGCCGTCGCCGCCGCCCAGCACAATAACGCCTTAGTGGCGCACTGTGCGGAGCTGGGGGCCGAAATTCTTGAAAACGCGGCGGCGCTGCTGGCTCCGGGCGGCGTGCTTGTCTACTCGACCTGCACATTTGCCCCGGCGGAGGACGAGGGACAGATCGCGGCCTTCCTCGCAAAGCACCCCGCGTTCACGCTCTGCGACCTGTCCGGCTGCGGCTTTGGCCGCCCGGGCGAGGCCAACCGCGCCCCTGACTACCCGGATTTCCGCGCCGGATACACCCGCCGCATCTGGCCCGCCGACGGCGGCGAGGGCCACTTTATGGCGAAGCTGCAAAAGGCAGCCGACGCCGACGCGCCCACCCCGCCGAAGGGCAAGCCGCCCAAGACGCCGAAAGCCCCGGCGGAGTGGCTCGATTTTGCCAAAATCTATTTCCCGGCGCTGGCTTCCCGCCCGCTGGCCGGGGCGGGGGAGTGGCTGTTGCTGCCCGCGCCGGGCAGCGAGACGCTGAACACCGCGAAGCTGCGCGTCGTGCGCGGCGGCGTTCTGGCGGGCAGCGTGCTGAAAAAGCGGTTCCAGCCCGCCCATGCGCTTTTCATGGCCTACGGCGCACAGTGCACGAACCGCGAGGAGCTGACGCTGACCGACCCGCGCACCGCCGCCTGGCTGCGGGGCGAGGAGATCGACGCCGCCACCGCGCAAAACGGCTGGTGCGCCGTGCTCGTAGACGGGTTCCCGCTCGGCGGCGGCAAGGTCAGCGGCGGACGCATCAAAAACCATTACCCGAAGGGCCTGCGCAATCTGCAATAAAGCGGGCGGCCCCTCTTGAAAAGAACGACTTGTTGTGCTATAATAGTTTACTGGTAATTATCGGCTGTAATGCCGCTGCCTGTGTGAATACAAATTAGGGGGATTTTTCCATGTCCGGACATAGCAAATGGAATAACATCAAGCGTAAAAAGGAAAAGACCGACGGCGCCCGCGCCAAGGTTTTCACTAAGATCGGCCGCGAGATCGCCGTGGCCGTTAAGGAGGGCGGCGGCAACCCCGCTTCCAACTCCAAGCTGGCGGCTCTGATTGCCAAGGCCAAGGCCAACAGCGTGCCCAATGATAACATCCAGCGCATTATCAAGCGCGCCGAGGGCGGCGACAAGACCGAGTATGAGGCAATCACCTATGAGGGTTACGGCCCCGGCGGCATCGCCGTCATGGTCGAGACCCTGACCGACAACCGCAACCGCACCGCGGCCAATATGCGCCATTACTTTGACAAGTTCGGCGGCAACCTGGGCCAGATGGGCTGCGTCGGCTTCATGTTCACCCAGAAGGGCGTCATCGTCGTCGATCTCGAGGACAAAGATCCCGATGAGCTGATGATGGATGCGCTGGACGCCGGTGCCGATGACTTCGATGCAGGCGAGGACGCCGCCGAGGTCACCACCAGCCCCGAGAACTTCACCGCCGTCTGCGACGCGCTGGAAAAGAAGGGCTACAAGTTCATCTCCGCCGACGTGGCGCAGGTGCCTTCCACCACCACCGTGCTGACCGACCCCGATCAGCTCGTCCAGATGGGCAAGCTGCTGGACGCCCTGGACGATGATGATGATGTCCAGAACGCCTGGCACACCCTCGAAAACGAGGAAGATCTGGATCGCTAAACCACAAGAATGCCAAAAGAGAGTGAAGGGCGACTTTTGCTCTCTTTTTTTGTACGGCAGAACGGTAGGGGCCGGGCATGCCCGGCCCGCAGCGTAGAAATGACCCGAGATTTTCGGGCTGCCGCAAAGTTCAGGGCCGGACATGTCCGGCCCCTACAAGCATGTTTTTAATTGAAAAGGAGCGTTACTATGCCAAAACTCCTTTGCCCGCACTGCCTGCAGCCGCTGGATGGCGGGTACCGCGGCGAGTGCCCCCACTGTGGGCGTTCGCTGGAAAACCGCAACCCCGAGGGCGCGCTGCCTCTGGGCACCCAGCTGGGCGGCAGGTACACGGTGGGCACCTATTTGAGCGCCGACGGTGACGGTCTTGCCTATCGCGGCGTGCTGAACGACGAAAAGAAATTCGTCCTCATCAAGGAATATTTCCCGGTCACACTCTGCAACGGCCGCAGCGCCGACGGTGCGCTGATGCCCAAGGAGGAAAAGGAGGTCCTGTTCAAGACGAGCCGGATGGACTTCAAGGACCTGTACGACGACCTGAAAAACCTGACCCCGGCCACCGGCCTGTCCACGATTCTGGACGTCATGGAGGAAAACAACACGGTCTACGCCGTGGAGGAGAGCGAGAAGGGCATGACCCTGTCGCATTACCTGCACCTGCGCAGCCGCACGCTGACCCCCGCCGAGGCCCGCACGCTGCTGCAGCCCATCATGGAGGGCGTGGCCCTGCTGCACAAGTCGGGGCTGATCCACCGCGGCATCTGCCCGGACAACATCGTGCTGCCCATCGACGGCACGGCCCGCCTGACCGGTTACGGCACGCTGGCGCTGCGCACCGGCGGCAGCGAGCTGAAGAGCCAGCTCTACCCGGGTTACGCCGCGCCGGAGCAGTACTCTGCCGCCGAGTTCAGCGGGCGCTACACCGATGTTTACGCGCTGGCCGCGGTCTGCTTCAGGATGGTCACAGGGCAGACGCCCGTCGCCGCGCCCCAGCGCAAAGTGCGGGACAGCCTCGAGTCGGCGCACAGCCTCGAGGCGGGTGTGCCTACATGGTTCTCGCAGGTGCTGGCCTGCGCGCTGCGGCTGGACCCCGCCAAGCGGATGCAGACCGTGCCCGAGCTGATGAGTGCCCTGACCGACCCGAATGTCGCAAACGCGATGTTTGAGAAGGGCGACAACCAGATCAGCACCCGCAAGATCATGGCCGTGTCGCTCGTCGTCATCTTTGTGCTGGTCGTGCTGCTGCTCTGGAGCCTGATCGGCGGCAGCAAGGCTGACAGCACCCCTGTCGCAACGCCGCAGCCGACAGCAGCCGGCACGGCGGGGGAGACCACCGCCGAGACCGTGCCGAATCTGGTCGGCCTGCGCTACACTACTGACATCAAGGGCAACAGCGCCTACGACGACTACCGCATCGTGATGGTGGAGCAAAGCTCTGACACGGTGGCGCAGGGCGTCGTCATCAGCCAGGATCCGCCGGCGGGCAGTGAGAAGCTGATGGACGACCAAATCATCCAGATCACGGTCAGCAGCGGCCCGAGCCTTGTGGAGATGCCGGACATCATCGGCTTTACCCAGGCCAATGCCAGCAAAAAGCTGGACGCGCTGGGCATCCAGTACAAGATGGTCATGGTGGATAACGATGGTACGATGGCCGCGGGCTGTGTGGCGAGCACCGACTACAAGGCCGGAACGAAGATAAACACCGAGAATGTGACTGTCATCGTCAGCATCGCCGGGGAGCGGGATGACACGCTGGTGGCGCAGACGGGGAATGCGGCAGAAAGCAATTCGGCTTCCCCTGAGGGGGAAGCTGTCACCGAAGGTGACTGATGAGGGGCAGGTTTTCCGTGATACCCCGCTAACGGGTGACCACAGGAACGCCGCCCCTCATCCGGCCCTGCGGGGCCACCTTTCAGTCTACGCGCTAAGAGCCGCATTCGGCGGTTGCGCTCCGACACGCGCCTGCGGGCGCAGCCCCAAGGAGGAAGGCAAAGCAAAACAAAAAAGAGCAGTCTCTTGCGAGACTGCTCTTTTTCAGTGCATTTCAGGCAATGCCGACGCGGCGAGATTAGTCGCTGACGTAGGGCATCAGAGCCATGTAGCGGGCACGCTTGATGGCAACCGTCAGCTCACGCTGATGGAAAGCGCAGGTACCGGTAACACGGCGGGGAATGATCTTGGCGCGCTCGCTCACGTACTTGCGCAGGCGGGGCAGATCCTTGTAATCGATGTGCTCGACGCGGTCAACGCAGAAGGAGCAAACCTTCTTGCGGCCACGATGCATCGGACGAGAAGAACGATCCATAGCCATTGTGGAAACCTCCTTGTTAGAATGATACTTTCGATTTTAGAACGGCAGGTCGCCCTCATCCTCGATCAGTGCAAAGTCGTCATTGCTGCCGGCAGAATAGCTCGGCGCAGGGGCGGCCTGTGCAGCGGGACGGGGAGCGGGGGCTGCCGTGGGTGCGCCGTAACCGGCATCACCCATCGGTGCGGCGTTTGCGGATTTGGGAGCGGCAAAGTTGACGTTGTTGGCCACGATCTCAATCGCGGTGCGGTTGTTGCCGTTCTTGTCCTGATAGCTGCGGCTCTGCAGACGGCCGTCAATGGCGATCAGAGAACCCTTCTGGAAATACTTGCAGACAAACTCTGCCGTGCGGTCCCAGGCGACAACATCCAGCCAGTCAGCCTGACTCTGGCCGTTGGCGTCACGGCGTCCGCGATCACAGGCGATGCGGAACGACGCAACGTTCTTGCCCGTTGTAGTCTGGCGCAGCTGCGGGTCCGCGGCAAGGCGGCCCATGATTGCAACAACATTCAGCATTGGTTTACTCCTTACTCCTCAACAGCAAGAGTCATGCTGCGAAGAACGCCCTCGGTGATCTTGAAAACGCGGTCCAGCTCAGCCGGGAAATCGGGCTCGCTGGTGAAGCTGATCACCGTGTACACACCCTCGGTCTCATCGTTGATGGGGTAAGCAAGACGCTTCTTGCCCCAATCATCAACAGAATCGATCGTACCATTCGCTGCGATCAGGTTCTTGAACTTGTTGATCAGAGCGTTGGAAGCCTCTTCGTCGAGGTTCGCGGTGGTAACCATCATGGTTTCGTACTTAGCCATATTCTGTGCACCTCCTTTTGGACATTAGGCCTTCTCTTTTAACGGAAAAGACAAGGATAACCGTGTGATTTCACACAGCATCTAATTATAACAAGTAAATCCGCGTTTGTCAACGCAAAATTTGCCCTGCACAGCACAAAATTGCGGATTTTTTAAAAAAACCTGGACGTTCCGTAAAAGTGTCCTATTGCTTTTTCTGCCCGCTTTGCTATAATGAACTTAATACTGTACAAGTCTTGCTTGTGGATACTCCCTTGGCCCCCTCTGGGAGGGGGCTCCCGCCGCAGCGGGTGGGGGAGAGAGCCTTGCCATGGCCCGGAGCGCTTCGGGCCATGGTACGCCTCTCTCCCTCCGGCCCTGCGGGGCCACCTCCCTCCCAGAGGGAGGCAAGGGGCTGAAGAGAAATGGAGCATTCGTATGAGAATCGTGGTCGTCGGCCTCGGCAAGGTTGGCCGTGCCCTGACCGCCCAGCTTACGGCGGAAAATAACGACATTGTCGTCATCGACCAAAACCCTGACCTGATCGAGGACATTGTCAATATCTATGACGTGCGCGGTCTGGTCGGCAACGGCGGCTGCTATGACGTGCAGAAGGAGGCGTTTGAGGACGGCGCAGACCTGCTGATCGCCACAACGTCCAGTGATGAGAGCAACATCCTGGCCTGCCTCGTTGCCAAAAAGCTGGGCACGCAGCACACGATTGCGCGTATCCGCAACCCGGAGTATGAGAAGCAGCTGCGCTTTATGCGCGATGACCTTGGTCTGTCGATGTTCGTCAACCCGGAAAAAGCCACGGCGCGTGAGATCGCCCGCGTGCTGCGTTTCCCGTCTGCCATCAAGCGTGAGCAGTTCTGCCGCCAGCGGTTTGAGCTGATCGAGTACCGCCTGACCGACGACAACCCGCTGGTGGGCTTGCAGCTGTCGGACCTGTACCGTAACATCCGGGTCAAAATTCTGATCTGCGCCGTCGCCCGCGGCAGCGAGACGATCATCCCCACGGGTATGTTTACGCTGCGGGCCGGGGACAAGATCTACCTGACGGCCTCGGCCCGGGATCTGGAATCCTTCTTCCGCAAGCTGAACCTGTTCAAGGCCAAGGCCAGCAACGTCATGATCGTCGGTGCAAGCCGGATGACCTACTATCTGGTCAAGGAGCTGCAGGACATCCAGAAGCGGGTGACCGTCATCGACAGCGATGCGGCCCGCTGCCAGGAGATGAGCGAGAAGTTCCCCGGCGTGCTGGTCATCCACGGCGACGGTGCGGATGCCGAGCTGCTGAGTGAGGAGCGCATCACCGATATGGACGCCTTTGTGGCGCTGACCGGCCTGGACGAAACAAACATCATTCTGGCGATGTACGCCTCCCAGATGAACTCCTGCAAGGTCGTGGCCAAGATCAACCGCGAGTCCTTCGCCGAGCTGGCCGCTGCCAAGGGGATGGTGGACAGCGTCGTCTCCACGGCGTCGGTCACGTCGGAGTCCATTGCCATGTACGTCCGCGCCATGCAGAACAGCTTTGAGTCGGAGAACATCAAGACGCTGCACCGTCTGGTGAGCGGGCGCGTGGAGGCGCTGGAATTCAACGTTGCGCCGGGTTTGCCGTTCATTGGCGTACCGCTGAAGGATCTGACCCTGCGCAAGGGGCTGCTGGTGGCGGGCATCGTGCGCCGCAATGGCCAGACGGTCATCCCGTCCGGCAACGATGCCCTGCAGGAGGGCGACGATGTCGTCATCGTCACCACCGACACAACGCTGCACTCGCTGCGCGACATTGTAAAGTGAGGGCGCAGCCATGAACTATAAAATGGTAGGGTTTGTGCTGGGGCGCATCTTCCTGATCGAAGCAGCCCTCATGCTCTTTCCCATGGGCTGCGCCGCCATCTATGGCGAGTGGAGCGTTGTGCTTTCCTTCCTGTGGCCGGCGCTGATCGTGCTGGCGCTGGGCCTGATAACCAGCCTGCGCACCCCCCAAAACACGAAAATCTACGCCCGCGACGGCTTGGCCATCGTGGCGCTTGTCTGGGTGCTGATGTCGGTTTTCGGCGCACTGCCGTTTGTCATCTCCGGCGAGATACCGTCCTTTGCCGATGCTTTTTTTGAGACGGTCTCGGGCTTTACGACGACAGGCTCGACAATTCTGACCGACGTCGAGGCGCTGAGCCACGGCACGCTGTTCTGGCGCAGCTTTTCCCACTGGATCGGCGGCATGGGCGTGCTGGTCTTTGCCATGGCCGTGCTGCCCATGACCGATGGCCGTGCCATGCACCTGATGCGCGCCGAGGTCCCCGGCCCGACCTGCGGAAAAATTTCCAGCAAGCTGAGTGACAGCGCAAAGATTTTGTATGCCATTTATCTGGTCATGACCGTCATCGAGACGATTCTGCTCTGTGCGGGCGGTATGCCGCTGTTTGACGCGCTCATTCATGCGTTCGGCACGGCGGGCACGGGCGGCTTCAGCAACAAGGCGCTGAGCGTCGGCGCGTACAACAGCCCGTATTTTGAGATCGTCATCGGCGTGTTCATGCTGCTGTTCGGCATTAACTTTAACCTGTATTATTTCCTGCTGCTGCGTCATTTCCGTGAGGCGTTCGCCTCCGAGGAGATGCACGTCTACTTAGGCATCGTCGCATTCTCGACGCTGACGATCACGGCGAACATCGCGAGTATGTACGACAGTGTCGGTACGGCGCTGCGCACGGCGTTCTTCCAGGTGTCGTCCATCGTCACGACCACCGGCTACGCCACGGCGGACTTCAACCTCTGGCCGACCTACTCCCGCATCGTGATCGTGATCCTGACGTTTGTGGGCGCATGCGCGGGTTCGACGGCGGGCGGCTTGAAAGTATCGCGCGTCATCATCCTTTTCAAGGCGGCACGGCAGGACCTGAACAAGATGCTGCACAGCCATGCCGTGACGACGGTCCGCTTTGAGGGCAAGCCGCTGGACGAAAAGACGCTGCGCGGTGTGCACAACTATTTCAACATTTATATGCTGCTGCTGACGCTGTCGGTGCTGCTGCTCTCGCTGGACGGGTTCGATCTGGTGACGACGTTTACATCTGTCGCGACCTGCCTGAACAACGTCGGTCCTGGCCTTGAGATGGTCGGTCCGATGGGCAGCTTTGCGGATTTCTCCGCTCCGGCCAAGCTGCTGCTGGCCTTTGACATGCTGGCGGGCCGTCTGGAGCTCTACCCGATGCTGGCCCTTTTTGCCCCGCGCCTCTGGCGCAAGCGCATCAACGCAATGCACGAGGCAAGAGCGAAATAAGTACGAGAGTTTTATTCCTTTTCTTGCAAGAAAAGGAACCGAAAAGAACTCCAAACAAATAAAGAAAAATGCGGGAGACTGCCGGTAAAAGGGCAGTTTCCCGCGTTTTGTTACTTACTCTACGAATAGCGAATCGTCCCCATACCGCCCAATATGGGACGGGTCTTTCTCGGAATAATACAAATTGCCCAGCACTTCTTCCGGGGCGTTGTCGGCCAGGTAGCGCGCGTGCAGCTCGGTGGCAAAATGGGTGCCCTGCAAAATTTGCAGTGTGTCCGTGTAGCTGGTTCCGTCGATCTCATATTTGACCGTGATGATGTAGACGTAATCGGTGTTGTCCCCATTGACAGAGTAGGAGGTGTGCTCCTTCGCTTTCATGTCGGTAATGCGATAGGCGTCCGGCAAAATCACGCTGGTGTAGGTATGCTTGCGGTAAATATCCACCCCCAGCACAATGAGAATGGAAAACAGTATGCCGATCCCGCAGACGGCCAGCGCCGCCAGCAGTGCCTTCTTGTCGGATTTGGTAATTTTCAGCTTCATGCGGCGGGCCTCCCACAGTGTTTTCTCTATTATACCATACACCGCTGCCTATGTCTATTTCCCGCCGTGCCCGCATACCCTGTACCAAACCACAACAGGGGAGGGGCTTGCCATGCGGCGGGATGCAGACAGAGAGGAACGAAACGCAAGATTGCTGGCGGGCGTGGTGCTGGCGGCTATGTTGGTGATGCTGTCCGGCATCATCCATCTGCTGTACCACCGGGAGTACGCCGAGACCGACACCCCCAACGACTGCTTTGCGGTGTCGGCGGCGACGGGGGAGACGGCGCTGCCCAAAATCGTCTGCCTGACCTTCGACGACGGCCCCAGCAAAAACACCCGGCCAATTCTGGAAATTCTCGATAAGGAGCAGGTTCCGGCTACCTTTTTTGTCTGCGCGCAGGACGCCAACGAAAAATATCTGCCCCTTGTGGCGGACATTGCGGCGGCGGGGCATCAGATTGCGCTGCACAGCGCGACGCATCAATACTCCAAAATTTATGCGAGCACCGACGCATTCTGGCAGGACATCAGAACGCTGCGCCAGGCGTTGGAGCCGTATGTGGATGTGGCGGCCATCGACTGGCTGCGTTTCCCCGGCGGCAGCACAAACACAGTCAGCCACCGCTACGGCGGAAACGGCATCATGAAAACCCTGAAAGCCCAGGCCGAGGACAAGGGCTACCACTGGATCGACTGGAACGTCTGCGCCGAGGACGCCACCGCCAGCCACCCGGATGCCGCGCAGATTTTGCGCAACATTCGCCGCGATGCCGATGGTCAGGACACCTGTGTCGTCCTGCTGCATGATACAAAAGCAACAGGTCAGACCGTCAAGGCCCTGCCCGATATGATCGCCTATTTCCGGGAGCAGGGCTACAATTTTTGTACGGTTGCACAGATGGATGCCTTGCAATGTGAAACAAAATAGGGTATAATGTACAAGAATCGAAAAGCGGTGGGAGGCGGAACGATGCGCAAAACGGAAAGCCAGAAGATAGCCCTCTGCGGTATGCTGGGGGCGCTTTCGGTGGTGCTTTTGCTGCTGGGCAGTGCACTGCAGATCGGCACCTATGCCGCGCCGATGCTGGCGGCGTTCCTGCTCATCCCGGTGCTGGAGGAATACGGCACGCGCTACGCGCTGACCCTCTACGTCTGCGTGGCAATTCTGGCCGTGCTCTTTGTGCCGGAGACCGAACTGGCGCTGTTTTACGTGCTGGTCATGGGGTATTACCCCGTGCTGCGCGTCAAGCTGAACGGCGTAAAAAGCACGCTCCTGCGCTGGCTGCTGAAGTTCGCGGTGTTCAACGCGGGCACGGTGCTGGTGTATCTTTTGCTGTTTGCGCTGCTCGGGCCTGCCGTGCTGGACGAGCTGCTGGCCGACGGCATCGGGATGCTGGCAGCACTGCTGGCCGCGGGCAACCTGTCGTTCTGGCTGTGTGACCGCGCACTGGCGGCACTGACGCGGTATTACCACGTCATACTCAAGCCAAAACTGAAAAAGAAGTTTTAATTCGGGGAGGAAAACAACATGTGGTACGATGAGGCAGTAGTTTATCAGATCTACCCGCTGGGGCTTTGCGGTGCACCGCTGCAAAACGACGGTGACCAGGCGCAGGCGGGTGAGCACCGCATTCTGCGGGTACTGGACTGGGTGGAGCACATCAAGCGCCTGGGCGCGACCTGCGTGCTGTTCAACCCGCTGTTTGAGAGCGACGCCCACGGCTATGACACCCGCGACTACAATAAGGTGGACTGCCGCCTGGGCACAAACGACGACCTCAGGCAGGTCTGCGCGGCGCTGCACGCGGCGGGCATAAAAATCCTGTTTGACGGCGTGTTCAACCATGTGGGCCGTGGCTTCTGGGCGTTCAAGGACGTGCAGGAGAAACGCTGGGACAGCCCGTACAAGGACTGGTTCCACATCAGCTTTGACGGCAACACCAACTACAACGACGGCTTCTGGTATGAAGCGTGGGAGGGCTGCAACGAGCTGGTCAAGCTGAATCTGCAGAACCCGGCGGTGAAAAACTACCTGTTTGACGTTGTGCGCGGCTGGGTGCGGGACTACGACATTGACGGCCTGCGTTTGGATGTTGCCTACTGCCTCGACCTCGGCTTTCTGGCCGAGCTGCGCGGGCTGGCCGACAGCATCAAGCCGGAGTTCGCACTGGTGGGTGAGACGCTGCACGGCGACTACAACCGCTGGATGAACGACCACGCCTGCCACAGCGTAACGAACTACGAGTGCTACAAGGGCCTGTATTCGAGCTTCAACACGGGCAACATGCACGAGATCAGCTACAGCCTGAACCGCCAGTTCGGCTCCGAGCAGTGGTGCCTGTACACGGGCAAGCACCTGCTGAGCTTTGTGGATAACCACGATGTAACGCGCATTGCGACGATTTTGACGGACAAGGGCTGCCTACGCCCCATCTACGGTCTGCTGTTCGGTATGCCCGGTGTGCCGTCGGTCTACTACGGCAGTGAATGGGGCATGGAGGGCGACAAGCGCAACGGAGACCCGACGCTGCGCCCGGCGGTGGAGAAGCCCGAGGAGAACGACCTGACCGCCTGGATCGCGGCGCTGGCCCACGCCCACACGGGCAGCAAGGCGCTGTGCCGGGGCAGCTACCGCAATGTGCTGGTCCAGCCCAAGCAGCTGATTTTTGAGCGCTACGCCGACGGTGAGCGGGTGCTGGTGGCCATCAACGCGGACGGCAATCCGTTTGACGCCCACTTTGACGCGGGCTGCGGCCGCGCGGTGGACCTCATCACAGGCGCCGACCACGACTTTGGCGGCGGCAGCACGCTGGAGCCGTACAGCTGTCATTTCTGGAAATGTGAGCGGTAATACGATATAAAAAGGCACCTGTCCGTGTGGGCAGGTGCCTTTTTGTGCTATGCTGTATGTTGTAGGGGGCGGCGTCCTCGACGCCCCGCAGGGCAGTATGTAGGGCGGCCTGCCCTCAGGCCGCCGCAGCGGGGTGAGGTTGCCCCGCCCTACATGGCAGGCGCTATCAGAGGTTCGTATACCCCATCAGCTTTTCATCCACGACGGCGGCGGTGTCGCGGCCCTCGCGCAGCGCCCAGACGACAAGGCTCTGGCCGCGGCGCATATCGCCGCAGGCAAACACCTTCGGGTCGGCGGTGGCGTACTTCACGTCCGCCACGGTGCCGCGCTTCGTGCGCTCGACGCCGAACGCATCGGCCACATAGGGCTCGCAGCCCGTAAAGCCTGCCGCGATCAGCACAAGGTCGCAGTCCACGGTGAACTCCTCGCCGGTGGGCACCATCTGGCGGCGTCCGTCCACGACCTCGCTTTTCAGCTTGGAGATCAGCGCGCCGCAGACCTGCCCGGCCTCGTTCTTGTAGAACTCCTTGACCGTCGTCTGGTAGACGCGGGGGTCAAAGCCGAATTTGGCAATGGCCTCCTGCTGGCCGTAGTCGGTTTTCAGCACGCGGGGCCACTCGGGCCAGTCGTTGCCGGGGGCGCGGGCCTCGGGCGGGCAGGGCATCATTTCCAGCTGCATGACGCTCTCGCAGCCCTGGCGGATGGCCGTGCCGACGCAGTCGTTGCCGGTGTCGCCGCCGCCGATGACCAGCACGCGCTTGCCCGCGGCGGAAACCGCCCTGCCGTCCGCAAAGTTGGAATCCAGCAGACTGCGGGTCACGCTGGTCAGGTAATCCACCGCAAAGAAGATGCCCTGCGCGTCGCGGCCCGGGGCCTGGATGTCGCGGGCCTGCTTCGCGCCGCAGCACAGCACCACAGCGTCATAGCGGGCCTTCAGCTCCTCGGCGCTGACCGTATTGCCGACGTCGGCGTTAAAAACAAACTCAATGCCCTCGTCCTGCAAAATTTTCACGCGGCGGTCAATGACCCACTTTTCCAGCTTCATGTTGGGGATGCCGTACATCAGCAGGCCGCCCGCGCGGTCCTCGCGCTCATAGATGGTCACGCGATGGCCGCGCTTGTTGAGCAGGTCGGCCACGGACAGGCCCGCGGGACCCGCGCCGATGACCGCCACGGTCTTGCCTGTGCGGGCCGGGGGCGGCACGGCATGAATGGCACCGCTCTCGTAACCGTATTCCACGATGGCACGCTCGTTTTCCTTGACCGTGACCGGGTCACCCGTGACATTGCCGCAGGTGCAGGCCGCCTCGCACAGGGCGGGGCAGACCCGGCTCGTGAACTCCGGGTATCGGTTCGTGGCGATCAGCCGGTGCACGGCCAGATCCCACTTGCCCTGATAGACCAGGTCGTTCCACTCGGGGATCAGGTTGTTCAGCGGGCAGCCGCTGAACATGCCGCCCAGCTGAACGCCGCTCTGGCAGAAGGGGACGCCGCAGTCCATGCAGCGTGCGCCCTGGGCCTGCTGCTCGTCGGTGTGCAGCGGGACGTGAAACTCGTTAAAATTCCGGATGCGCTCCTCGGGCGGCAGCTCTAAACTGGTCTGCCGCGTAATTTCCATAAATCCTGTCGGTTTGCCCATGGTACTCTGCCTCCCTTACTTTGCGCTTTTCATGGCGTAGAACGCCTCGATCTGGGCCTGCTCGCTGTCCTCGCCCTTTTCCTCCATCTGGGCGATCAGGCGCAGCATTTTGTCGTAGTCGTGGGGCAGGACCTTCTTGAACTTGGGCAGATACTCGCCGAAGTTGTCAAGGATTTCCCTGCCGCGCGGCGACCCGGTCAGCTCCACATGCTCACGGATCAGGTCTTTCAACAGCGATACATCGTACTTGTGCTCCACAGGCTCCAGACTGACCATGTCCTTGTTGACGCGCTGGTAGAAGTCCCAGTCCTCGTCCAGCACGTAGGCGATGCCGCCGCTCATGCCGGCTGCAAAGTTCTTGCCGGTCTTGCCAAGCACGACCACCGTGCCGCCGGTCATGTACTCGCAGCCATGGTCGCCCACGCCCTCCACAACGGCAGTTGCGCCGGAGTTGCGCACGCAGAAGCGCTCACCGGCCACGCCGTTGATGAACGCCGTGCCGCCCGTGGCACCGTACAGTGCCACGTTGCCGATGACGATGTTCTCGCTGCGGTCAAAGGCGGCGTCCTTCGGCGGGTAGACGACGAGCTTGCCGCCGGACAGACCCTTGCCAATGTAGTCATTCGCGTCGCCGACCAGCTCGAGCGTCAGGCCCTTGGGGATGAACGCGCCAAAGCTCTGGCCGCCGTAGCCGTGGCAGACGACATGGAACGTGTCGTCGGGCAGCGTGTTGCCGAACCTGGCGGTGATCTCGCTGCCAATGATCGTGCCGAACGCGCGGTCCGTGTTGCCGACGTCCAGCGTGACGGTGCTGGGCTTCGGCTCGGCGGAGTCGAAGCTCTTTTTGAACTTCTTCATCAGGATGCGCATGTCGGGGGTCTTTTCCAGCTGGAAGTTGTAAACATCCTTCGCGTTGAAGTGTACGTTGGAGTTCTCGACCAGCGGGTTCTGCAAAAGCGCGGTCAGGTCCATCTCGCCGGCGCGGGAGCCTGCGGGCGCGGCTTTGACCTTGAGCAGGTCAGTGCGGCCCACCAGCTCATCGACGGTGCGCACGCCGAGCTTTGCCATGTACTCGCGCAGGTCCTCGGCCATGAAGCGCATAAAGTTCATGATGTACTCGGGCTTACCCTTGAACCGCTTGCGCAGCTCGGGGTTCTGGGTGCAGATGCCCATGGGGCAGGTGTCAAGGTTGCAGACGCGCATCATGACGCAGCCCATGGCCACCAGCGGGCCGGTGCCGAAGCCGAATTCCTCGGCACCCAGCAGAGCGGCAATGGCAACGTCGCGGCCACTCATCAGCTTGCTGTCCGCCTCGATGCGGACGCGGCTGCGCAGACCGTTCATGATCAGGCACTGGTGTGCCTCGGCAATGCCCAGCTCCCACGGCAGACCTGCGTTGTGGATGGAGTTGCGGGGGGCTGCGCCCGTGCCGCCGTCAAAGCCGGAAATCAGGATGACCTCCGCACCGGCCTTGGCAACGCCCGCGGCAATCGTGCCGACACCGGCCTCGCTGACGAGCTTGACGTTGATGGCTGCCTTGCGGTTGGAGCACTTCAAATCGTAGATCAGCTGCGCCAGGTCCTCGATCGAGTAAATATCGTGGTGGGGCGGGGGAGAGATCAGGCCGACGCCGGTGGTCGAGTTGCGGGTCTTGGCGACCCACGGGTAGACCTTGCCGCCGGGCAGCTGGCCGCCCTCGCCGGGCTTCGCGCCCTGCGCCATCTTGATCTGGATCTCACTGGCGGAGACCAGATACTTGCTTGTCACGCCGAAGCGGGCGGATGCCACCTGCTTGATGGCGGAGTTGCGCTCGGTGCCGTAGCGGTCCTCGGCCTCGCCGCCCTCGCCGGTGTTGGACTTGCCGCCCAGACGGTTCATGGCGATAGCCATGCACTCGTGGGCCTCCTCGGACAGCGCGCCGTAGCTCATGGCCGCGGTCTTGAAGCGCTTGACGATGGAGTCAACGCTCTCGACCTCGTCGAGGGGCACGCCCTGCTCGGGATAATTGAAGTCCAGCAGGCTGCGCAGGTGCATCGCGTCGCCGTTCTCATTGGCAGCGGCGGCGGTGTACTGCTTGAAGGTATCGTAATTGCCGGTCCAGCAGGCCTGCTGCAAAAGGTGGATGGTCTGCGGGTTGTAGAGGTGCTGCTCGGCAGCGGGGCCGCCGCGGAATTTGTGCGCACCCAGGCTCGGCAGCTCGCGGTTGATGTCCAGACCCAGCGGGTCGAATGCTTCCTGATGGCGGGCTTCCAGATCATTCTGGATGTCCTGGATCGTGATGCCGCCCACGCGGGAGACGGTGTTCGTAAAGTATTTGTCGATGACCTCTTTCGAGATGCCCAGCGCCTCAAAGATCTGGCTGCCCGCGTAGGACTGGATCGTGGAAATGCCCATTTTGGACGCGATTTTGACAATGCCCGCCAGCACGGCCTTGTTGTAGTCGCTGACAGCGGCGTAGTAGTCCTTGTCGAGAAGGCCGTCGGAAATCAGCTCACCGATAGTCTCCTGCGCCAGATACGGGTTGATGGCAGCTGCGCCGTAGCCCAGCAGCGTGGCGAAGTCGTGTACCAGGCGTGGCTCGCCGCTTTCCAGAATCAGCGCCATGGCGGTGCGCTTGCGGGTGCGGACCAGATACTTGCTGACCGCGCCCACAGCCAGCAGGCTGGGAATGGCGACGTGGTACTCGTCAATGTCACGGTCCGACAAAATCAGGATGTTCGCGCCGTCGCGGTAGGCGCGGTCCACATCGACAAACAGGCGCTCAATGGCCTTTTCCAGGTCGGTGTTCTTGTAGTAGCAGATGGACAGCGTCACGACCTTGAAGCCGGGCACGTCCATGGCCTTGATCTTGAGCAGGTCGGTCTCGGTCAGGATCGGATTCTCGATTTTCAGGACCTTGCAGTTGTCGGCGTCCTCCTCCAGAAGATTGCCCTGCGCACCGACGTAGACGGTGGTCGAGGTGACGATCTTCTCGCGCAGCGCGTCGATGGGCGGGTTCGTGACCTGCGCAAACATCTGCTTGAAATACTCGCTCAGATTCGGGCGGGTGTGGCTCAAAACGGCCAGCGGAGTATCGCTGCCCATGGCCCCGGCGGGCTCGCCGCCGTTCTTGGCCATCGGCAGAATGATCGTGGAGACGTCCTCATACCGGTAGCCGAACGCCTTCTGCAGCTGGACAAGCTGTTCCTTCGTGTAGCTGGGCACCTTCTTGTTGGGCACCTTCAGGCTGGACAGCGGGACGAGGTTGCGGTCCAGCCACTCGCCGTAGGGCTGGCGGCTGGCGTAGTCGGCCTTCAGCTTTTCGTCGTCCACCAGCTCGCCCCTGACGGTATCCACCAGCAGCATCTTGCCGGGGCGCAGACGGTCCTTGCGCACGACCTCGTCAGCGGGAATGTCGAGCACGCCGACCTCGCTGGAAAGGATCAGGCGGCCATCCTTCGTGATGTAGTAGCGGCTCGGGCGCAGACCGTTGCGGTCCAGCACTGCGCCCATCACGTCGCCGTCGCTGAACAGGATGCTGGCGGGACCGTCCCACGGCTCCAGCATCGTGGCATAGTACTGGTAGAAGTCGCGCTTCTTCGGGTCCATCGACTTGTTGTTGTCCCACGGCTCGGGGATCGTGACCATGACGGCCAGCGGCAGATCCATGCCGTTCATGACCATGAATTCCAGCGTGTTATCCAGCTGGGCAGAGTCGGAGCCGCCCTGGTTGACGATGGGCAGAACCTTCGTCATATCGTCCTTTAGGTAGTTGGAGCCGATGGTTTCCTCGCGGGCAAGCATCGTGTCCACGTTGCCGCGGATCGTGTTGATCTCGCCGTTGTGCAGGATGAAGCGGTTGGGGTGGGCGCGGTTCCAGCTCGGGGATGTGTTCGTCGAGAAGCGGCTGTGCACCATGCCGATGGCGGATTCATAGTCGGCGTCCTGCAGATCGGGATAGAACAGGCGCAGCTCATTGACGAGGAACATACCTTTATAGACAATGGTGCGGCTGGACAGGCTGCAAACGTAGGTGTCGGGGCTGGACTGCTCAAACACGCGGCGCGCCACATAGAGGCGGCGGTCAAAGGCAATACCGGCCTCGACGCGCTGCGGCTTGCCCACAAAGCCCTGCCAGATGCTGGGCATGCAGGCAATGGCCTTGTGGCCGAGCACCTCGGGGCAGGTGGGAACCTCGCGCCAGCCTAAGAAGGGCAGACCCTCCTTTTTGCAGACGATCTCAAACAGCTTCTTGGCCTGGTTGCGCTTGAGCTCATCCTGCGGAAAAAAGAACATGCCAATGCCATATTCCCGCTCCGCGCCCAGGGTCAGCCCCTGCTCGGCAGCGGCCTTCTGGAAGAATTTGTCGCTGATCTGCGTCAGAATGCCGACGCCGTCGCCGGTCTTGCCCTCGGCGTCCTTGCCCGCGCGGTGCTCCAGATGCTCCACGATCTGCAGCGCGTCGTCAATGGTTTTGTGGCTCTTGCGCCCCTTGATGTCCACCACAGCGCCGATGCCGCAGTTGTCATGCTCAAACCGGGGGCTGTACAGCCCGGCGGGGGTCTTGCGCTCGGTAAAGTTTTCCATACCTCGTTTGCTCCTTTCCCAATCCCGTTAAACCGCGCAGCGTCGCACATTTGCCGCGCGGGCGGGATAAACAAAAAAGACGCTCCCAACAGGGCGCACAGGCCCCTTGTGGGAACGTCTTTGTTCTTGTCTGCATCATACCATAGATGCCGCCGCTTTACAATCCCGAAGCAGAAGATTTTACGGAAATTAAGCGAAAAACGTTTAGAAATTTGGTTTAGCAAGCGTAAACTTAATAAAATTAAGTTGCGCGGACTGCGGCATATATGCCGCCCGCGGCCTAACGGCATCTCTCTTTTCCGGTTTGCATTGTAGGGAGGGGTCTTGACCCCTCCGCGG
>OHUS01000168.1_pt1 | contig 26251 bp, 18 predicted proteins | sample 1579311 | NCBI WGS metagenome assembly OHUS01 (sample SAMEA3882538, study PRJEB24775) | human gut metagenome | biome: human-associated habitat; feature: intestine environment; material: feces | place: Netherlands | collected 2009/2010
TCCGACCATGATGAAAAAGTTAAAATACTCACCTTCCTCCTCAGACGGAAGTCGCTCCGTCTCGTATCAGTCTCGTATCAATCCCGTATTGTTCCCGTATCGTCCTTCGTTCTTCCTTCTTTCCTCCTTCTTTCGTTGTTCTATCATTCTCGCTTCCAGAAGCGGAAACAATACGGAAACCATGCGGGATTGATACGGAAACAATAGGAGAAACAAAGAAGGAACAAGGGAGGAGGAAGGAAGAAAGGAGGGTCAGGACAAGGCGTTCAGACTGGTTCCACTCACCCGTTTTCAGATGGAGGCGTAGCCCTTTGTGCTCTACGCTCTTACCTCCCCATAGGGCTTATCTCCACGGAATCTATCTTTTCGCACAGAAAAGTTTGTAGTACACATCAGCGCAAATGAGAATCGTAAAACACTGGACAACAATAATTATCAATAGAGCGAAAGCAAAAAACGTTCGATAAATTTGGCGGTTAGAATAAAATTGCTTAACTTTGCACCCTGTCAGAACGACACAGGGGCATAGCCCAGTTGGTTTAGAGCGCTGCAGTCACATTGCAGAGGTCCCCGGTTCGAGCCCGGGTGTCCCTACCAAGCGTCCGATTCTCATGGAGAGTCGGACACTTTTTTTTATATCCGTATCTGAAAACAGGATTTTCTTATATCATTCCGCCAAATGAGTATGTATAAGACAAGTTTCCCAACCATTTCCCTAACCGGCCATATCCACTCCATTTTCATAAAAAAACTATATCAGTAGGGAAATTTCTGAAAAAAGTGTGGAAAAATTTGCATCTTTCCAACCGACTATATAATTTTGCGCCCATGTCTGAGGAGCCAATAGGGTAGTGCGAGACTCCACGGACAACGGGAACGCACCAACGCAAGTCCCAGAAGAAAACAACAAAACGCACTGCCACAACCATGCTACCATAAGATCAATGAAAAAGAAAATGATGAAGAAATTCCACCTCCTGCTGCTCCTCGCAGCAATGTTTTCCCTACCAGTCACACTCACCTCATGTGGTGACGACGATGATGATGACAACGTCAGCATAACAATTCCGACAGGGACTGCGACGAACTTGACGATGGAGCGAGTTGTCGGAACATGGAAGCGCATCCATAGCAGCGGCAAAGAGATTAAGAACGGCAGGGTGACAAAGCAATGGGACAAGAATGTGGAACGCGACCAAGACCACTTTGTCTTCTATGCCGACGGACGCTGCCTACTCCTCGACTATGAGGATGACCAGCGTCTTTGGGAGGTCGAGGAGAGGGCTTCCTTCTCCATTCAAAACGGATGCGCCACGTTCCAGGGCGGCACGCTCCGCGACGTACGCATCGTTTCCTGTACCGACTATGAGATGGTCATCGTTTACACTATCTATGACGACGGAGACCCCAACGATGTAGAACAATACGTCGACACGCTCAGCCTCTCCAGCCATCGCACCGACCTCCTCGGCATCTACGACCCCTCCACAGAGAGACCTGGAGACTATTGGGACGAAAACGCTCCCTCTGCCACTGGACTGACCATGAGAGACATCAAGGGCACCTGGCTCATCACCCATAGCAAGGGACAAATCGTAGAGGGCGGAAAAATCACCAGCACATGGAACAGGGACGTGACCAGCAAGCAGAACCACTTCGTGTTCTATAACGACGGACGCGCCGTGTTCATGGAGATCAAAGGAGACTACAAGGACCAGACGCCTTACTGGACGGCCAACGGCAGTGCGATGTTCACCCTGAAAGACGGACAAGCCATCTTCTCCGACGGCACGCTCTGCGCTATGAAAATACTCTCTCTCAAGGGCAACGAGATGACCGTCCACTATCTGCGCTACCAGGACAAAACCTTCTCCGTCATGGAGCGACACACCGAGACGCTCAAGCTGACAACAGACAATACAGACTTCCTTATCACGAAGTAGCCTCTGGGGCGCTTGCGGCCTAAGGAGATCCGCCTAGCAGAATCCTTTCCCAAACACGCTCCATCACAACGAATAGCGGGTCAGAAACAGCATGTGCTGCATTTCTGACCCGCTCACTTCATCCCAACCAAGCCGTAGAGACTTCGACAGAAAACGGTCTCATCTCACAACCGGACCACATGAAGGAGTTGGGCAGAGACCACCAACCCAAGTGTTTCAAACACACACACACAAACATGTTAACGAACTTTTTTTGCTTGCAAAGAATTGCATAATTCCATGGTCGTATCAAATATGTTTCTGACGAGTTGCAACGACAAAATCATTTGCCTTTTCCACTTGATTGCTTGATATGCGCAAGTTTAACTCACGGCGCAGTGCATAACAAGTCACGTTTGGCGACTTCCTGTTTAGGATATGAACAATGGTTTCGGGTAGGACAGATTACCCAAATTCTTCATGGCAGAGAACACTGTGTTCCTTCTTCTTACAGCACTTATCCGTAACTTTTACAAGACCATTATCCACAGACTCGAAGTAAAGAGGTTCGGACTCAAGGCTACAGGTCGCATTGTGGGGTAAGGGGATGGTGTAGGCAGAAGTGGGTATTTCAGCCTCAATTTATCTGATGCTTCAGTAATGAGAAGACGTGTACACGCAAAAAGGACGTTGAAGGGCTTAGTTGCGAATTTGAGGTGACTGTATACCTCCTTCTCGTTCCAAACTCGCGGGCGGAGAGGCTGAAGGAAAAACTCATCCGTCCAATCTCTCTCGATCAGAAGCATCCGTCCAGCATCACGAAAGCTGCCCAATAGTAGGGTTCGGGGTGGCGCGCGCGGATGATGGCCTTAGTCTCTCTGAACGCCTTCAGCTTGTCCCACCCGTTGGGTTGCGCCATCAATCGCTCGTAAAAAGTGGTCATAAACTCCTGGGAGACATTGTTGCTGATCTCCCATAGTGACATCACTACCGTACAGACACCCGCTTTCTTGAAAGCGCGCTGCAAGCCATAGAGCCCCTCGGGAGTAGCCTTGCCCAAACCCGTCTGACAAGCTGACAGGACAGCCAGTTCGGTGCCACTCAGGTCCATACCAGCAATCGTTCCCGCCGTGAGTATTCCACCCCTCACGCCATCGGGCAACTCCTTACCCGTCCATGCCGCGTTGCCTCCAAATAGAACGATACCCGAGAGCTGCATCGCATCTGTGAATCCCTTGAGATAATCGATGCTGCTTGCCCTGTCTGGCGTATAATAGAATCCATGAGTATAGAGTTGCAAGATACGTGGTGAGTGAGCGTTCATGGCCAGGAAAGACTCCTCAGTTCCCTCCGCCCCCGTGTAGGTACATACTTTCCAATGGTGCTCGCCAAGGATACGTTCCACTTTTCGGATAGCCTCCTCTGATCCTGGAAGGTAAGCAAAGGTTCCACCCCCACAAACCACATCTTCCTCGTCGAGAGGGAAGGGGGACTGCCCAGACTTCTCTGCCTCACCCTGCATGGTCGTCGAGGCTACATCATATTGCAGTCCTCCATAGAGCACCGCCGTGCGCTCCTTAGCTACCGTGTCTGCCTTTCTCATTCGCACCAGCTCGCGAGCCGATGACAAACGAATAAAGCGATAGTGATCTCCCAAGAGCGTACCATCCGCAAGAGGAATCGACTCCAATGCTATATTAAACAAAAGCTGTGATGGAACATAGTAAACCGTCTGTCCCTCATGCAACTGCGAGGCCAAGGGAGTCCATAGAAGTTGCAATATCGCGGGCGAATACTCCTGATCATAATAAAGATAGGGCTGCGGTATGCAGAGCGAGTCGATTTGGCACTCGTCAAAAAGAGGCATCAAGAGCGGGTATTGCTGCTCTTGGCGAACGATATAGGCAGCATAGTGGCGACCCGATGGTTTCGTTTCATAGTCGGTGAAGTCGATGAGCGTCTCGTCCTTGTGCAGCGACTGGCGCACCGCCTCATGGTCCACATCCATAAACTCCGTGTTGTTTCCATATCCCCGAACGCGTGCCTGCAGTCCGCGTCCCATCACCTCAAGCTGTTTGGAAGCCTCCAAGATACGGTCGGCATTCTGCTGATAATCCTTCTCCCAGCCTTTCATCTGCTGCTTCATTGCCACGATGGCCATATACTGCCGCATGTCCTCATCTGCTCCCTCCCGCTTGATGATATCGTACAAAGAACGCTCGGAGTCCAAGAGGAACGCCTTCGACATCACCAGCGCATCATAACATCCGCGGGTAAATGCCGTCTGTAGTTCGCCAGCTTTCAGCGCATAGGGGGTCATGAGCATGAACAGCTCTGAGAGGGGACTCCAAAATCCCTTGCGCTCATTGGCATCCATATACGGGAGACGGTCGCGTACCCACCGCTCCAGACGCTCCTCGGCCTGCAAGTAGTCCTGACACCCTTGCCCTATCATCCCAGACCATTCTTCGGCCTGAGCCAACCGTATCTGCGACTCGATATATTGTAAGCTATTCTCGCCGTTCAATTCCTTGGTATAAGCCAGATTCTTGCGGCTGCATTGTTCCGCCTCCGCATCACGCCCCACTGCATGAAACTGGCGGGTCAAAAAAGCAAGCAGCTGAACCCGACATTGGTCCGATGGCTTATACTTGGTGGCGAGTATCTCGTCCGCCTTCTGATAGTCAGCCAGCGCCGCCTCGTGATCGCCAAAGGCAGCACGACAGAAGCCACGCCGGATATAAAGGTAATTGATCACTTCTGGGTCCGAGAGATAGGGTAGGAGCAGGAAGAGCGTATCGACCGCTTCGTAGCAGCCCGCTTTGTCCCCCTTGTAGCGATAAGCTTCTGCCATAAACTGACCATATCCCATGAAACGGTACAGGCCTACGGCCGACATTTCCTCATGGGGAGGCTCCATGTATTTTTTCGCATAAGCTATACAGTCGTCATAACGGCCCGCCTTCAGATAAAGTTCGGATAATTTGAAATAGGGAATTCCCGCCAGCGAGCCCAGTTTTCCGCTCGTCGAAGCCTCGGCCAAAGAGACGCTCCGAAAGAGCCACTGTTCCGCCACGCGATAGTTTTCCTGCCTCATGGCCTTCTCTGCCTGCAGGTTATAATAAGTCATCTTCGACACCTCGTCGGTCGTTTGCTCCGCCAGCGAATCCATGGCCACATTGCATTCCTGCGCCATCTGGACATCGCCGATAAGGTTGCACAACCTCCATATATCACTCAGGACATTCATCTGCAAATCCGTCTCGCCGGCTTCCTTCGCCTGCGACAAAGCGTAGCGGTACGTCTCCATCGCACTGGACAAGTCATACTGATAATAGTATGCGTCAGCCAGGAGGTTCAGCGTGGCTATCTCGTCGCTCACCTTGCCTGTTTTTCTGAACACCTCCACACCACGACGCGCACACTCCTTGGTCTTGTCATAATCTTGCTTTCGGTAGTAAACCGAACCCTCAAAATACCAAGAAGCACCTATCTTGTTCATCACGATCGTCCAATCGTTCTCGTTAGCATAAGGGAGCACCTCTTCGAGCAGGGCGCGTGCCTTGCCATAGTCGGTATTTTTTCCTTTCATCATCGGTACCGCCAGAAAATAGGCACTATTCACATAAGCATCCGACAGTTCTTTTTTCTCCTCGCCGGTCAACTGGGTTGCCATCAACCGCTTGGATAGTTCGTATCCCTCCTGATACCGCTCCAGCTGGTCATAACAACGGCACGCCAAAATCTGGCTGCGTACATAGACCGTGCGCTCCTGCTCCGAGTCACACCGCTCCGTACTGCGCCCAATGGACAGGCAGATTTCGAGGACCTCGTCATACTTCTCGGCCTCATACAGGGTGTCGGTCTGCTCCAACTGGAGCTTCATGTCCTCCAGGGACTGCGTCTGCGCCTTCAAGGTCAAAGTGAGACTGACGAAAGCAAGCAGAAGCAACAGTATTTTTCTCATGAAAAACGATTGAATAAATGAACTATCAATTGGGATCGAAGCCAATGGTATCAGCCGACAACGTGTCGCCTGGCAGGGCGGAGCTGTGACCTTCCGATGGCGTACCGTCGAAGACTTGATCATCGCCACGCAATCCATCGTCGGACGAAGAAGAGCCTGGTACAAGTCTGGTCACGAAGAATCCCAGCACTACGGCTGCAGCAATACCCGACAACCACACCCACCGCTTGCGTCGCGGGGCATTCTGACGGTCTTCCGCCGCGTTCAGGCAGTTCATCGCCACATGCGAACGGACGTGGCCGTACATTGTCCGCATCTCCTCCATACGCGACATCTTCCTCGCACGACTGGTCACGGCCAAGCGCACATCGCGCGTCAGCTCAAACTGCGCACGCTTTTTTGGATCGGCCTCCAACTCGCTCAGAAACTGCGACTTTTCTTCTTCCGACAGTCTATCTGGGTGGAGCAGATACTCGTCTATTCGGTCTTGAAAGTTAATATCCATAGCTCTTGTCTTTTTATGTTGAATGGTTAAAGCATTAGAAAGTATTCTTTTCTTGATCTATTATTCCTCGTTGAGATACTTATGATAGACCTCCTTGGCCGCGTTCCTCAATCCCTCCATACATTTATACTTTTTGGTCTTGAGGGCGTTCTTGCTGCCGATGGTCGGCAACTCTTCCAGGATGGTGTCGAGATCCTTCTCCTCATAGTAGAACTTGGTGAGAATCTCTCCACACCGATCCGACATTCCGGCCACAAGGTCGCAAACGATGTCCAGCATCGCCCCGTCTCCCTCGTCGTAGAGCACGGCGGCCATCTCCTTGACATCGAGAAGCGTCACGTCGTCCTCCTGGTCCTCGCCATCAGCAGTACGGATGGCTTCGGCATGGTCTCGGGACCATTCGAGATATTTAAAGCGGGCTATCCCCATGAAATAGGTGAGGATGCTGCAGGTCAGGGGTGCGCCGTTTTTACCCACCATGTTTCCATCGAGACAGACCAGGCGCCCCCGCTCGATGTGCTCCCACAAGGCGATGAAAGCATCTTGGAAAATCTCTGCCGCCTCTTCTTCTCCCACAAAGAACACACCGCGGTATTTACGCCAAAAATAATCGGCACAATAGGCGTAGAGTTCATTCTCCGCCAACCGCACGCCGGCACGCACATCGGCCACCAGACGTGCCTCCCACAACCGTTCGTCGCTGTCCATCCCGGTCATCACCTCCATCATCTGAGAAAATCGGATATACGTTGCTGGTCTTTATACTCACCCGTTATTACCGGGGTCTGATAGACACGGGACCGGATACCCTGGTAGAAACGCCTGATACGTCGCTCCAGTTCAGCGTTGCTCATCGAAGACTGGTCGGACAATATCTGCCACAGAGCATAGGTCAACCGGCCCGCCACTGGATTACGCAGCTCTGCATTGGACTGGGCGCTGGTACATGCGCTGATGGTGATCCAGCGCTCCTTGCGTCGCGACACAGCACGGGGGATGGGCTCGGCAAAATGGCATGTCGCATCAAAGACCTCGCTCACTCCGCGCAGCACCTCCTCGCCTTCGTCGCCACAGGTAGCATCTCCACTATGGCAAGCATCGATGACGACAAGGATCTTGCCTCGATCGCCCACCTTGTCGCGCAATCGCCCAAGGTAGTAGTTGACCTCATCATCGGATAGATGACGCTCGCCTCGGTCGCGGGCACAAGCCTTCTTATAGGCGTCGTAGGGTATCCAACACTCATCCAGCCCATCAGGTTCATCGTGATGCGGATCGGCCACTTGCTGTCCGTGGCCAGAATAGTGGATATAGAAGATGTCGCCAGGACGGGCCTTTCCTACTAGCGTATTGAACGCCGAGAGGATATTGCGCTTCGTGGCGCGCTCATTGACCAACGATATAATCTTGTCGTATCCGCCCTTGCGCAGCATCTGCCGCACACGGGGCACATCCTTGTCGCCGTTGATTTTCGGCCAGGCACGGTCCTCCTGCTTTCCCAATCCGATGACCAAGGCATACTTGGTTTGGGAAAGGAGCGGCAAAGCAAGCAAGGCTAGAAGGACGAGTAGCAGCCCGCGTCTCGCCATGTGTCTGTGGAGATGTGTATAGGTCTTTCGTTCCAATGATTTTTAGGCTTTGAGAGTTCTACATTTCGATGCGCACCTCCCATGCTCCATAGGGCGTCTTTCCATCAGGAAGTATAGAAGACTTCAGACGAATAGAAAAGGCACTCTGCAAAGGTAAGCATTTCCTTGGAAAAATCACAAACCTACGCAAGCTTTTTTATTCTAAGGAAGGAAAATTAGGGGATTATTCTGGTTTACACCTTCTAAAGACGATTTTAGCCTGAATATTGCGCTTTCCATTGAGTGAATTTGTTTTACATTGTTCGCTTTATCTATAGGGGGAAACTACTACTACAAAAGTCTCATAAGTTGATTTTAATGGGTCTATGAGTATGATAAGCAAACCACTGTCAGTAGGCGGCAAAGAGGAAAGAGCAAGAAAAAGTACAGTTCCTGGTAATCCATGTAAGTTCGACAAAAAAGTGAAATGTTTTTTTACTTTCAAGTGAATTGTCTTCTTCAAACTTTTATATCATTGATTATTAAGTATATAATGCAAATTACATCAAGTTATTTACGGTTTATATTATCTACTATTTTGTATCCTTCATTTATTTTGTGAAACGGAATAAGGACCCAAAAACGCCCAACTTCGACACTTTAGTAGCATCTTATACCCTACTTTTCAAAATAGTACGGCACTTTCAGAAGCTATTCTAGGAGAAAATACGCCTAAGTACGACATTTAAGTAGCATTCTTACGGGCACCAAGTAGTCAACTTCGACACTTCAGTAGCATCTTTATATCACTTTTCCGGCCATCAACGACACTTTGGTAGCTTGTTGGGCATAGAAAAAGGAGGGAAGTGCGACATCTTAGTAGCATTTACCAGTCAATGTCGCGCCGATGTACGACATTTAGGTAGCATCTTATGGAAAGCATTCTCATTGAAGTACGACACTTTAGTAACATTTCAGCAAACGGCAAAAACAGGAAGTACGACACTTTGGTAGCATTGGTTCACAACCGTGGACAAAAGCGATGTGCGACATTTAGGTAGCATTTCTATTTTGCAACATATTTATTTACATTATCGAGGATAATTCATGATTTGTGCTCGCACACTATCCAGCACCTAACAGACCGACAGAAGCTACTAAAGCTATAGCTCATAAAGACGGAAGGGTAGGGGAGGAGGGTAGGAAAAAATAGATTCTACGCCGGGTGAAACAAGGGAGCAGACTGGAAAAATAGGAGAGGGAGATGGTGGACCAAAATACTATAAAAATCATGTATGTATTTTTCAAAATACTACCTAAATGTCGTACTTTGAGAGAAACGAAATTGCAAAAGATGTTACCTTTTTGTCGAAGTTGTTGTTAATTTACTGATATACTATATTTTATAAAACTTAAAAATAGAATCACTCAAAAGGGTTAAAGCAAGACAAAATAGGGAAATACCTATCATTTTACCAAATAATGTAAAGAACGCGTCAAATTTAATTGTTTTTGTAAAAATAAATATTATCAATGTTACCAATCTGTCGAAGTTTGCGCCCAACATGTTACCAATCTGTCGACGACATGTTACCAATCTGTCGACGACATGTTACCAATCTGTCGACGATAACCGACTTAACTAATTGATAATCAAACCGTTTCGCGACCCTCTAATATATCTAATGATATACTAATGATTATCTAATGTTCAGAAAAGTCGTTTTTGAAGTATTTTTTTTCAAGATTTTGCGCGCTAAGACGCGCGCTGAAGTTACCTTTTTTGACCATGGTTCGTAGTCCCATCAGTTCCCCTCCCCCTACCCCCTCCCCATAAGAATGGGTAGAGGTAGGAGTTTGTCGTAAGTTAAGCCTAAGGCGCATGGTGAGAAGATAAGTTACCATGCGCCTTAGGCTTGCGACGCTTATGCGCACCAAAGGGTGACGAGAAAGGGGACGGTGAAGTCGGTCACGAAACCGTGGTAGATACACAGGGGCGCATATCGTTGTCCGATGGACTGGGTAATGCTGGGCAGGGTGGTGTCCATGCTCGTCGCGCCGCCCGATGAGATAGGAGCCAACGGGCCGAACCAACGAGCCAATAGCGGGGTGAGCAGGAGTGTGGCCATTTCGCGAATGATGTTGGCCAAAAGAGCTATGGTGCCCAGTTCTGCACCTCGGTATTCGGTGATAAAGATGCTTGATAGTGAATAATAGGCGAAGCCGCTGTTGATGGCGAGGCAGTCCGTCAGTTCCCGATGTTGCAGGAAGGTGCAGATGCCACCTCCGAGGAACAGGTAAGCCACCGCCGCTCCCATCCATGATCCGAGAATGGTGACGAGTGGTAGGAGAGCCAGTCGGGGACTTAGGCTTTTGAGTTCGTTCTTCATGTCTGGGTTGAGACCGATGCCGATGCCTACGAAGAGGAGCAGGGCGCATAGAGCCACCATGCTGATGTCGCCCTCCATGAGCCATGTGGGCATGCAGCCGCTGCGTCCTGCCAACAGTCCGAGGGCGAAGAAGCCCACCACGATCAAACTGCCTTTCATCCCTCGCCTCCTTTCCTTGTCATCCGCCATAGCACCCAGGCCAGGGCACAGCAGCACAACAGGCCGCTGAGGGACAGTAGCAGCGCTTCCACGCCCAGCGTGGGCAGGGCGGAGATGATGCGCTCGTTGGCACCCACTTCGATGCCGAGCATGAAGAGAAGTAGCCAGATGAGCCACGTTGTGGCACGGCCAGCCCATGCGCCGATGGCCTGAAGCCGGGCCTCCGACGCCGTCCTTGTGCGTAGTGCGTAGCCCGTACCGATGCCAAGGAATATGAAAATCATCACTATAAACATTTTTGTCTTGGTCTTAACTTATGCTTAGCTTATGTCTTAGTCTATGCTTAACTTATGCCTAGCTAATGTCTTAACTTACGTCTTAGCTTATGCCAGTGAGTGCAAAGTTAGCACAAATACGTCGATAACAGAGTGGATTTTGTTAATTATTTCATAAAAGATGAAATATAAGCCGATTTATAGAATAATTTATTTTAACTTTGCAACCTAATCAATACCTTCGTATGAACAACAAGTTATTCTTTGCTATCGGATTGGCCGCCACGCTCTTGCAGGCTCCAGTCACCGTATCGGCCCAGTCTTCTGGTACGAGTCAACAGAACCCTCTTCTGATGAAGAGTAATTTGCCCTTCGGTGCGCCCGATTTCAGTCGCATCAAGGAGAGCGATTACCTTCCTGCCATCGAGGCAGCCATCAAGATCAAGCGCGACAACATTCAGAAGATCGTCGACAACAAGAAGAAGCCGACTTTCCAGAATACCATTCTCGCTTTCGAGGAGAGTGGTATCCTGCTCGACCGCGTTTGCAGCGTCTTCTTCGGCCTTACCAATGCCGACAAGACTCCCGTGCTGGCCGAAGCCGAGGACAAGGTGATGCCGTTGCTCACGGGTCTTGAGAACGAGATATCCTTCAACCAGCAGCTCTTCGAGCGCATCAAGTTCGTTTACGATAACGAATATGCGAAGCTCAAGGGTGAGGACCAGCGCCTGACGGAGGAAATCTACAAGAGTTTCGTGCGCTCGGGCGCACTCCTTTCCGCCGAGAAGATGGCGCGCATGAAGGAAATCAACTCCCGTATCTCGGAGTTGCAGCAGCAGTGGGGCAACCTCCTTCCCGAGGCGACCAACCATGCCGTGGTCTGGGTTGATAACCGGGAGGATCTCGCTGGTCTCAGCGAGGCCGACATTGCCCAGTGCAAGAAGGATGCGGAGATGCGTGGTGGCAAGGCCCCCTATTGCATCGTCATCATCAATACGACGCAGCAACCCATCCTCGCAAGCCTTCAGAACCGCGCGCTCCGTCGCAAAGTGTTTGAGGCAAGCATCCATCGTGCCGATGGCACCAATCCCCAGTACAACACGTTCCCGATAGTGACAGAGTTGGCGAGACTCTGTGCCGAGAAAGGCCAGATCATGGGTTATGCCAATTATGCCGACTACTCACTTGAGAACACGATGGCCAAAAACTCAGCCAACGTGGACAACTTCCTAGAGCAGCTCATCAAGGAGTATGCACCCAAGGCCGACGCCGAAACCAAGGCCATAGAGGAGTATGCCCGCAAGACCGAGGGAAGCGACTTCCAGCTTCAGCCCTACGACCGCTTCTACTATTCGGCGAAGATGAAGAAGGAAATGCTCAACATCTCTGACGACGAGGTGAAGCCCTACTTCAATGTCGATAGCGTGCAGGTGAATGGTGTGTTCTATGCTGCCAACCGCGTCTATGGCCTGACCTTCAAGGAGCGTAAGGATATTCCCAGCTATCATCCCGACACGAAAGTCTTTGAGGTGATCGACAAGAATGGCAAGCCCCTGGCTCTCTTCTACAGCGACTTCTTCCGCCGTCCCACGAAGCGTGGTGGCGCGTGGATGGATGCCTTTGCCAAGCAGAGCCGCCAGCGCAAACAACTTCCTGTGGTCTATAACGTGTGCAACAGCGCCAAGGCTCCCGATGGTCAGCCCTCGCTCATCACCTGGGACGAGGTGTGCACGATGTTCCATGAGTTTGGCCACGCCCTCCACGAGATACTCTCCGACTGCCAGTACAACACCCTCTCAGGCACGGCCACGGCCCGCGACTTCGTTGAGATGCCCTCGCAGTTCAACGAGTCCTTTGCCAGTATCCCTGAGATCTTCGACCACTTTGCCCGCCATACCGTGACGGGAGAGCCGATGCCCGCAGAACTGAAGGAGCGTATGCTTGAGAGCATCAATTTCCAGACGGCCTACTCCCTCGGCGAGAACCTCGCATCGACCTGGCTCGATCTGGCTTGGCACAAAATCAGTCCGGACGAGGTGCCGTCGCCCTATATGGCCGGTGCCTTCGAGAAGGAGCAGCTCCACAATGCCGGACTCCTCAATACGCAGATTCCCCCGCGCTACTCCACCTCCTATTTCAACCATGTCTGGGGCGGAGGTTATGCTGCTGGCTATTATAGCTACCTGTGGACGGAAGTCCTGGCGGTCAATATCGCCGACTACTTCAAGCAGCATGGCGCGCTCGATCCCGCCGTCGGCCAGGCGTTGCGCGACAAGATTCTGAGTCGTGGCAACACCAAGGATCAAATGCTGATGTTCACAGACTTCACTGGTATGGAGAAACCCGATGCTTCGGGACTGCTCAAGGCCAGAGGACTGTAAAAGTTCTGTTTACGCAATACAGATCAAAGCAAGCCCCCGAAAGTTGATAAACGTCAACTTTCGGGGGCTTCCCGTTTCGGTTTTTCTCTTCCTCATATCGGACTGCAATCTGAGGGCCGAAGAAGAGGGATGTTTGGTAGTGATGCTACTCCATCGTCATAGGACCCGTGTAGTGACCTGTGAGGTTTGCATTGTCATACTGGTAGATGTTGAAGACGGCGAAGTCGATATCAATCTGTCCGCTCATCAAGTTCACCCTGTCGTGCCTCCGAGTGCGGCAGCTCCCCCTTCTTCGCGAGCAGCATTGTCAGTATAAACTTCATTTTCCTCATGATTGTATCGGTTGTGTTGTTAATAGGTCTGTCCTTGTCCTCTTCTTTCTTAAGAGTGGTTACATAGTTAGAAAAATTAATTTATACGGCCAAATATTTCTGAATATTATCTATGTGGCGTGTTTTCTTAATTGTTTGACAGTTGTGGGTTCCTTTTTAGCGACGGGTTTTGATGTGTCAAAGTAGGGCGTAGAGAATTCCTTGTAGTCCAAGAAGAAGAAAAATATACGAAAAATTTTCTTAATTCAAGAAAAATCTGTACCTTTGCCGACACTATTAACAGAACAAAATCAAGCACTGATGAATAGCATTCTGAACTTTGATGAGCTCTTGCGCCACCTCTCCGAGCAGAAGGTGGTGAAGCGTCTTGCCGTCGTGTGGCCCGAGGACGATGCCACGCGTGGCGCAGTGGCCCGCGCATTGCAGGCTGGTTTCGTAACCGCAATTATGGTTGGCGCACGCCAGGCCGTGGAGAACGACCCGCAATACGCCGAGTTGATGGACCGCGTGACGTTCGTCGATACTGACGACAAGCTCGACGCGGCACAGAAGGCCGTGGCTCTCGTCCGCGAGGGTGGTGCCGATGTGCTCATGAAGGGATTCATCAATACCGACCAGGTGCTCCGCGCCGTGCTCAACAAGGAGACAGGTATCCTGCCGAAGGGCAACGTGCTGACCCATATCGCCGTGGCCCAGATGCCGCAATACCACAAGCTTCTGTTCTTCACCGACGCCGCCGTGATTCCTTATCCCACGCCCGAGCAGCGCACGGAGCAAATCAAGTATGTCACCGCTCTGTGCCGTCAGTTTGGCATTGCCGAGCCGAAGATTGCCCTTATCCACTGCTCTGAGCATGTGGATGAGCGCCACTTCCCCTGCACCGCCGACTATCTGGAGCAGAAGAAGCGTGCTGAGGAGGGATTCTTCGGTCCCGTTCGCATCGATGGTCCGCTCGACTTGAAGACCTCTTGCTCTCCCGCCGCCCTGAAGGCGAAGAACATGGAGTCTTGCGTAGAGGGTGATGCCGATGCCGTCATCGTTCCGGACATCGAGGCTGGCAACGTGTTCTACAAGACCATCACGCTCTTCTGTGGCGCTATCACGGCTGGTATCCTCCAGGGTCCGACCGCTCCCGTTGTAGTCCCGTCGCGTGGCGACTCCCCCGAGGCCAAGTTCTTGAGCATCGCCATGGCAGCCATGGCACACCAGTAATATTAGTGTAACCAAGCCAAACTTAGAAATAATCTACCAAAATGTATAGAATATTAGCCGTCAATCCGGGTTCTACTTCGACGAAGATTTCCGTTTCCGACGACGAGAACCTGATCTTTGAAGCAACCATCAACCACTCCCGCGAGGAGTTGAAGAAGTATAAGCGTATCTCCGACCAGTATGAGATGCGCAAGGATTTGGTCATCGCAGAGGTGAAGAAGCATGGTCTTCCCGTGCAGTTCGACGCCATCATCGGCCGTGGCGGACTTGCCAAGCCCGTCAAGTCTGGTGTCTTCCGTGTCAATGATCAGATGGTGGAGGACCAGCGCAAGGCCCTCCACCAGCACGCCTGCGACCAGGGCTGCATCATCGCTCACGAGATTGCCGAGGAGATCGGTTGCCCGAGTTTCGTGGCCGACCCTGGTGTGGTCGATGAGTTGGCTCCCGAGGCCAAGATTTCTGGTTCTCCGCTGCTGCCGCGCTACTGCATTTGGCATGCGCTCAACCAGAAGGCCATTGCCCGCCGCTATGCCAAGGACCATGGTACACGCTATGAGGACCTCAACCTCATCGTCTGCCACCTCGGTGGCGGTATCTCCATCGCTGCCCACGACCATGGCGAGGCCATCGACGCCAACAACGCCCTCGACGGCGAGGGACCGTTCTCTCCCGAGCGCGCAGGATCCCTGCCCGCAGCAGACCTTATCCGTCTTTGCTTCTCTGGCCGCTACACGCAGGACCAGCTTGTCAAGAAGGTGAGCGGCGAGGCCGGTATCATCGCCCACCTCGGCACCAACGACATGCTGGAGGTGGAGAACTGGGTGCTGCATGGCGACAAGCACGCCGAGCTGATCCTCAATGCCATGATCTGGAATGTGGCCAAGTGTATTGCTGCCGAGGGCGCAGTGCTCAAGGGCAAGGTCGATGCCATCCTCCTCACGGGTGGTCTGGCACGCTCTCAGTATATTACTGACCACATCAAGGAGCGCGTAGAGTTCATCGCCCCTGTCACCATCTACCCGGGCCAGGACGAGATGAAGGCACTCACCGAGAATGCCCTTGCCGTGCTCCGCGGAGAGCGTCAGGCCATGGACTACGGCGAGGCCGCCAACAACGAAAACGACCTCTAAGTAAGGAAAGATATTATCAAGGGGTGGGGCAGCCAGACGGTTGCTCCACCCCTTTGTTTCTATTCTGGGGCAAGGGACAAGGCCCGCGGGTGAGAGCTCCACTTCTCACGGTCTTGCCACTCTTATAGAAAAATGTGCCAAACCCCATGATGAGAGTTTGGCACAAATAGATTCAACCTCGATCGGTTGTTAGAGTTTATTTCGTTTTGGGTAGGCGATTATCGCTTCACGACTTTCTTTCCACCGACGATATAGACACCCTTCTGCTGCTGGCTCAGCGTGCCACGCAGTTGCACTCCGTCGCGGCTATATACGCGCTCCGCCTTGTCAGCCTGCTGGCTGTCTGCCGTCGCACTATCGATACCGTCGCTGGTCAGCTCCTCGATATTCGGGGCAAAATCCTTCCACAGGTCAGCATTCTCATACTTTGTCTTGCTTCCGACCGGCACACGGAGTGTGCAGTCCACGGCGTTCGCTCCTCTGAAGAATGGGATCAGACCCAGCTCGATAGTAGCAGGGTCTGCGACGCGCACGGTGAGGCTGCTGAGGTTCTGGCACCATCCGAAGGCGAAGTCGCCGATGGAGGCCACGCCGTCTGGCAGGTCCACCGTAGTGAGTTTCGTGTTGCCGAAGAAGGCGTATGGGCCGAGATTCCGCAGGCTCTTCGGTGCGATATACTCCGGTGTGGTCTTTCCCTCCGGATACTGCATGAGCGTGTTCATCTCCTTGTCGTAGAGCACGCCGTCCACCGACGTGTAGTTGGGATTGCTCTTGGCCACATTGATGTCCGTGAGGCTCCAGCAGTCGTGGAATGCCGACTCGCCAATACTCTCCGTGCTGGCAGGTACGTCAAAGGTGGGTACGCCGCTGACACGGGCGAAGGCGAAGTCGCTGATCACCTTCAGCTTGTCGTGCAGAGGAAGGGAGGTGAGGTAGTCGTTGCCGCAGAAGGCATAGTCGCCCACCATCGTCACACTCTCGGGGATAGTATATGAGTCGTTGTCCTTGCCCGCAGGATATTGCACGAGCGTCGTCATGGCCTTGTTGTACAACACGCCCTCTACGGAGACGTAAGCCGTGTTGCCCTCTGCCATGTCGATTGCTGACAGCTTCTTGCAGTCGGCGAAGATACCGCCTCCGATGTTGGTCACCGTTGAGGGTATCGTGATGGTCTGCAGCTGCTCACAGGCGTTGAAAGCCGTCTCCTCGATGCTCTTCAGACCCTCTGACAACTGCACGGAGGACAGGTTGACGCAGCTTGCGAAGGCATTGTCGGAGATGGTCTCCACACTTGCCGGGATGCTGACCTCGCCGAGCGCCTCACATCCGCTGAAAGACCAGCGCCCGATATAGGTCAGGTAGGAGGGGAAGTCCACGCTAGCCAGGGCCACGCAGTCGGCGAAGGCGAATCCGCCGATGGTCTCCAGTTCCTCTGGCAGAGCGATGCTCTCCAGGCTGGTGCATCCCTCAAAGGCGCTTTCTCCTATCTTGGTGATGGTGCCGGGCAGTTCTGCTGACGTGATGGACAGACAGTAGGAGAAGGCGTTGTCGCCGATGGTCTCCATGCCAGCGGGCAGGCTGAGTGTCGTCATGTAGATGCAGTTGCAGAAGGCGTTGTTGCCGATGCTTGTCACGCCACTTCCGACGTTCACGGTCTCGATGCCCTCCTGATACTCCTGCCACGGTGCTGCGCCGTAGTCGTAGTTGGGCATGGCGCCGTTGCCGGTGATGGTCAGTTCCTTACTGGTCTCGTTGTAGTTCCAAGAGAGTGGTACCCGACTTCTGTGCCATGGCACAGGCAAGGTTCATCATCAGGACCAATGCCAGAGTAGTTTTTTTCCTCATATATTTTGTTTTTTAGATAAGTTGGGGAGATATTGGATTTATTTTGTGAATCACCCCCCCAGTTTGAAGGTGAGACACAATACGTTCTAGTCCAGGGTCGGTCTTCCGGCGTCTTTTCCGCCAGTGTTGCGCCCGTGGTTCATGAGCGGTTTGATTTGGAGGCAAAATTATACATAATATTCGGAATAACGGTGGTATTTTCCATAAAACTTTTAACTTTTTTCCGTTTTCTCCATTTTCTACCTGGTTTCACGTCAATAATCTGTGCTCAATTTGCATTTTCCCCACACCGCTTCTTTCTCCATCATGATGAAAAGATGCGGAATGGAAAGATTTTGGGAATGATATACCAGTTGGCCCATTATTAATATAGCAATAAATATTGAGAAAATCAAACTTTCCAATGATATCGTATGATATCTAAAGCTAAAGATCGCTAGAACATTTGGTTTGAGGCACAATGATCTATACTTTAGCCTGCGTAACGGTAAAGGACATACGATTATGATTGGATTGGAGAAATTTGACAACCTGATTTCCTTGATAACCTACTTCAAGGACAATGAAACCTGCAAGCGGTTCTTGAAAGAACAAAGATGGGGTGATGACGTGGTTTGCCCTTACTGCGGACACCACCACTGCCGCGCCCGCTCAAACGGACAGTTCCGTTGTCCGAACTGTCTGAACAATTTCTCCGTCCTTGTCGGAACAATCTTTGAGAACACCAAGATAGCCTTGGTGAAATGGTTCTCTGCGATGTACCTTATATCTTCCCATAAGAAAGGCATTTCCTCTCACCAACTGGCAAGGGATATCAGTGTCACCCAGAAAACGGCCTGGCATATTCTGCACAAGGTTCGTTCTCTTTACGGCCAAAACGACTCAATAGAATTGTCAGAAGATGTAGAATGTGACGAGGCTTATATCGGCGGTAATGAGAAAAACAAGCACGAAAGCAAGAAAACCGAGGGTACGCAAGGCCGTTCCTTAAAGACCAAGACCCCAGTTTTCGGAATGGCCCAGAGAAACGGCAACATTGTCGCATTGAAGACGCAAGACACCAAAGGCAGAACTTTGATGCCCATCATCAGACAATTTGTTAAGGAAGGCTCTCGCATCTATACAGATGAGTACATCGGCTACAACTCGCTCGTTGAAAGCGAATACAGCCATGCTGTTGTCAATCACGGAGCAAAACAATTCGTGGACGGCGACAAACACACCAACACCATTGAGGGCTTTTGGGCGCAATTGAAACGTGCCATCTTCGGCATCTACCACTTCGTTTCAGCAAAATATCTTCAAAGATATGTGGATGAAGCAGTGTTCCGCTATAATTCAAGGGAACAGTCCGAAAGTTACCGTTTCAAGACAATGTTCCATCGCTCAATCGGCATTTTTCGTTATGCTGATGTGAAAAATATTGGATAAGGGGTTGATTTTTGTTATTCGCTTTACTAAAATTAAGTATATAAATTACCAATATGAACAATACTACCAAAAAAGCAATGACAAGTGATAAAGTTGTAGCATATTATACATCGCAACTTGATGAATTATATAACAATATGCACAAAGACGATTTCACATGGTTAAAGAGATGGATTGCATTACAAATGATAACAACTCGTACAGGCGCAAACAAGAAGTTTAACCTTAATAGTCCAGAGAAAATATTTGCCTGTTTAGAAAAATGGATAGAAACCTCATCTGTTATCGGCCGTGAAGAATTAGATTAACAATATTGTTTAATTGTGCTTCTGATTCGAATTGATATATTTGCTTTTTATCTTGATTTAAAAGCCAATATTCAATTTGACCATCCTTATTTTTTAATTTCCCAATATAAAAAGTATACTTCGTAATATCATCGCCATCAAACGTTTGAAAATATCCAGCTTCCTTGTAAGAATCTGCAATTTCTTGAAGTATTTTCTGCAATTCTTCTTTTTTATTCATAATAGATGGAATTTTATTGTGTGGCGCAAAAATATGAAAAATCACTGAGTCGGCCAAATAATATCTGCAATTCTTTTTCATTAGCATAAAATATGCTATCTTTGCCGATGTAAACATCAAAAATGATTTGCCTATGTAACATACTTTATCAAAAGACATAAGATAAAAAGCGTTAGCTTGTACATTCTTGTCTCCTAAAAATCGCCAAATTTAAAAGGATTCTATCAAGAAATGACAAGGTAATGCCTGCGCTCATAGCGTGGGCCTTTACTTGTTGTATTTGATAGATTGGTGTTTGGCGATACCAAAGGAGACAATACAAAACAAGTAGATAGTCCACGTTTTTTATTGTCTGTTCTTCAGGTTATTGGACTATGCAATAAGACACAAATTACCATAACTTAAATAAAAACAGATATGAAAAGAAATATAATTGGCATCATGCTCATAGGTTGCATCGCCTTTTCATCTTGCAGCACTGTAAACTATATCAATACAGCCGAGTTGAAAACAAATTACGAGAAGAAAATCCATAATACAACATTCTTAGGCAGGGTGCTATTCAAGACAGACAAGAAGAAAAAAGACACTTACGATAATGTAAAGGTGTATATGAACGAATCCGAGGTTGGGAAGGACTTTGAAGTCGTTGCTTTTGGCTCATACACACCGATAATAATACCATTGCTAAGACCTGAACGGCCGAGGGTTGAAAAATACCTGTTATGGAAAGCTGCACGTAAAGCACGGAAATTAGGTGCAAACGGTGCAATCATTGATAATAAGAATGATTTCCGTGTCATCAAGGTAAAATAACAGACCAATACTCTAAATATCGGAATGCTACTCAACTGAGTAGCATTTTTTATTGTATATTGTTTTACGCTGGGTCATCAGGTATATCATTCCCAAGATTTTTTATAAATATTTGCTGACTATAAAATAAAACCGTATCTTTGTCGGCAAATAGCGAACGAAACAAAACCATTTATCAAACAAAATCAAACAGGATTATGAAGAAATGTTACGCAACCCTGCTGCTCGCCGCACTCTGCTCGACGGCTACGCTGGCACAGCAGCAAGACTCGCTCATCACGCAACCCGCAGCGGGCGAGACCATCAACCTCTATCGTACGACGACGGGCTATGAGTCGGTGTATTATTATGCTGTGGACCACCAGAGCACGGGCGACTGGCAGCGGATGGTGTTCGGTGAAGATGGCGCGGTCTATCTGGAGAACCCCATCAACTCCATCTACACGCAGACCTGGATCAAGGGTTATCGCACGGAGGGTGACACCATTGCCTTCCAGCTTCCCCAGGCCATCTTCTCCGAGGAGGACGTCTTCTCTGGTGATACACGCTACGGATACTTGGAGCGCGTGCGCCCAGGAGAGCGAAACGGCAAGCAGACGCTCGTTCCCAACGAGGATCCCGCCGACCAGGTGCTCAAGTATGTATGGCATGGCGATTCACTCAAGATGGTGCTCCCCGAGGGCGAGTTGATTGGCATGTGCCTTGCCAGCGGATCATGGACGAGCTATGCCGAGGCCACCTACAAGGGTGTGCGCATGGACAACAACACAATGGTACCGCCGGCAAGTGCTACGGTCAACGACGGTCTGATGCTCTATATGGATATGGAGGGGCAGTCGCAGCTCTATCCCGTGCGCTATGCCCTCGATGGCAGCGATGTCTATCTGGGCGACCTCTCGGCCAACGTGAAGGGCTACTGGATTAAGGGAACGATGGACGGCACGACCGTCACCTTCCCCGCCACCTCCTTCGTCGGCATCGACACCCTGACGGCATGCTATGTCTATGCCTCTTCTGCCGTGGTGGGCAAGGGCAAGGACGAGATGGGTACCGAGTTTGACAAGGCTTGCTTCTCTGGCGACCCCCTCGTCTTCACCTATGATGCTGACAACAATTCCCTTTCCACCAAGGGCATCCTCATGGTCCACAAGAGCATGGACGACGACCGCAGCACCAACATCTTCGATGCCTACCGCTATGCTCTCATCAGCCGTTGGGACAAGAAGCCCGCAGCCCCCATGCCGCCGAAGCTCACGGCCTACCAGCCCTACGACCCGAACCCATGGGGAGGCCCGGGCGGTCTGCAGTACTCGCTGAGCTACTACTCTGCCGACTTCAACTATCTCGACCCGTCTTGCCTCTACTACAATCTTTATATCGATGGCGAGGTGGTCACGTTCTCGCCAGACGACTATGCCAACCTGACGGAGGAGATGACCGACGTGCCCTATGCCTTCACCGATGGCTACGAGTTCTATAAGTATGATGAGAACGACCGCACCATCTATTTCTACAAGGAGGTGAAGGAGAAGATCGGTATGGAGGCCTTCTATATCGACGGCGACGTACGTCTCGGATCGGGCGTGGCGGAGTATTATCCCAACGGTGTGCCCGACGGCATCGATATCTCCGAGGCTTCCATGAAGCAGATTGAGCGTGTGGAGTATCGTGACCTCTCTGGCCGTGTGGTCAGTCGCCCGGCAAAGGGTATCTTCGTCCGCACCATTACCTACTCCGACGGTAGCCGTGCTACGCGCAAGGTCGTGAAGTAAGTTTCAAACTTCCGCAAAGTGTATCGTTCGCACACTTTGCGGAAGTTGTCGGTGTTTTGGGCGTGGTTGACGTCCGATAAAATGACAGTCTATGATACCTCGATCCATGCTTGCTCATCGTCTTTCCCAGGATGAGATCAAGGAGATCTGTGTGCTTGCCCATGGGAAGCACAACGATCATCTTAAGGAGCAACTATACCAATTGACCCTTGACGACGATCGTCGTGTGGCTGTCAATGCGCTTTGGGCGTTGACCCATTTCGCTTCCTCGGACTACGAGTGGCTCTATGCCAAGCGCCCTTCTCCTTCGTCAGCCATTTGGCAAAGAAGGCATCCGTACAGACTTTATGGACTATTGCTTAGTGCGAATCGCCGACTCGAAGTCGGCCTATGCCGTCAGGGCTCAGTGTATCAAACTTGCTTATGAGCAGATGCGCTATTGGCCCGAACTGCTCGGCGAACTACGCCAAGTCCTCGACATGATCAGTTGCGAACCGTTGTCGCCAGGACTTCGGTCGGCTTGGAAACAGGTGATAAAGAAAATAAATGCCGCCCAGTGACATCTATCAGTGGGAATAGTCGATGATACATCGGGCGCACAAATGAAAACTCCCTATGGCAGGCGGCCTTTGGCCGTCAGTCATAGGGAGTTCTATTTTCCAATCTATTCCATGAGCAGTACGCTCACGCATTACTTACACGTCGATTTTTATCTTCTTGGAAGCTGATGCAAACTTCATGGCTGCTTTCAGGAATCGCTGCTTCTGCTCCTTGGTGAAGTTGGGGGCAAGTTTCTGACATTTCTCCGATGTGGCCTGCAGTTCCTCGCTCAGCTCCGTCATCTCCTTGGAGGCGGCCTCAAACTCGGAGGATCCGGGCTTGGCGGCGTTGAGCTTGTCGATGATGGCGGCATACTGGTCGGCATACTGCTCGAAGGCGGCTACGAGCGATTCGGCGTCGTTCTCGTCTATCTTCACTTTCTCAGGTGCTGCGGCCTCGGTGGTCGTGGTGTCCGTCGTGGTTGCATCCTGCTTGCTGCTGCTTTGGCCACAGGATGTGAAGAGAAGGGCAGAGAGGGTGAGGGTGAATAATAGTTTTTTGTTCATAATAGGGTAGTGATTGGTGAATGTTGCGATAGGGTGTGGTTACATCCAGAAGGTGTAGTGTCCCTCTTGGTCGGCGAAGAAATAGGATCCTTCCTTCGTGAACTTGATGCGGTACACGTCATACTTCGAGGCCTTGAGGGCATCCTTTAGTTTCTGGGGCACGTTGCCGAGAAACTTGTATCCGTTCTCGAAGCAGAGCACGCAGGCGTCGTTGGTCAAGTGAGTAGCCCACAGCTGTCCGTGAGTCTCGATGCCTTCCTTGATCCAGTCGTCCATATCCGTGCTGGAAGAGGCGACGTGGTCGGTGGAGACGGCAATCCAGTCTCCGTCGTCGTTGAACGTCACGGAGGTGATGGTCTCTTCGGCCTCGTTCCACTGGCGGAGCTTGCTCTCCAGTTCAGACGGGATGTTGGACCATTGGCAGCCGTTCTTTCCTACGAGGATGAGCCATTCGCCGTCCTCGGTCAGCTGCACGTCGTCGATGTAGTCGTCATCGTCGTGATACTTTTCGAGCGCGTCGGCCAGGGCCTGTGGGATGCCGGCCGTATAGGCATAGTCGTTCTTTCCGTTGAGGGCGAGGTCGCCTCCGGTGTCGGTGATGGCCACGTTGCGGCAGCCCCCCCATTCGGAGATGTTCTGCTTGATGTAGTTACGGCCACGAGAGTTTTGGGCAAAGAGGGAGACGGTGAAGACCGTCATCAATGCCATTATGAATGCTGCTCTTCTCATACGCATGGTGAGTCGTCTTTTGTTATCTGATATTGTTCGTTTTTTATCGTTTCTTGCCCGCACGGCATGGTTCGACCGTGCGCCGTGTCGGTGGTTTCCTGCCATGGACGTTTCGCGTCTGTGGGTTGGAGTGAAAACTAATCGACACGACAAAGTTACTAATAAATTCCGAAAATCACAAATATTTTATAAGAAATATTCCTACTCCGTTCGATTTTCCCCTTATATCATTCTGCTTTCGTGTGAAATGCAATTGACTTTGCTCTTCTGGTTGCGATATAAAGGCACGACGAGAACTATTTGCTGAATATTTCGTCAAATTGTAACTTCGTGAAAATATAGTATAAGTTTTTGTCATGATCGTCCACGGCATCTGAGCCTCTTCCGTGATGGTAGGAGATGCGGGTGGGGAAGGGGTGAAACCATCCGTCAATTTCCATGGGGACAGATGTGGCGCTGTGTGGTGCAATGGCCTTGACGTAGGTTGTCTTGTCGTCTGGAGTTCCATACTGATAGTTCTTCCGGCAAAGATAATATTCTTCGTCGGTATTATTGAAGACGTATTTTCCGAATAGTTCCTTTCCTATGTTTCCGTTGATGGCATAGCATGTGTAGTGGCCGTTGGGGGTGGGGTCCTCAATATGATAGTAGGTCGGGATGACGAGTTTGAGTGCCAAGCCAAGCGCAAATCCCAGCATTGGGCCAACTATGATGCTGGCGCCGATGCAGATGCCCCAAGTTGCTCTCTTGTATTTTTCGTCTTGCCCTACGATCTTTACATCGGGGTCTGCGCTGCCATCATTGTTTCGTAAACCAGCTCCCGTTGCGGTTGTTCGCCTGACCTTCTTGTAAATGAAAATGAAAAAGAGGATGCTCGCGAGGGCCATAAACCACCCGAAAAGCGCAAAAGACGTAATCTCCATGTTCTTGTTTTTTTAGATGTTGTTATGAGTATGTGCTGCCGAGGTGCCAGTTATCTTATGCAAAGATGATACAAGCCGAGTGCAGAACGTCAAGCTTGCTTGTTCGTTATGCCGAGGTGCCAGTTATTTTATGCAAAGTTACTGAAAAAAATCATCCAGTTGCAAATTTTAGACAAAAAAATACTTGATTCGGTAAAGATGTAGGAAAAGCTGTCTGTCTCTTGGTGTTTTTTCTCGTTTTGGTAAGCATAGTTTTGGCTCATTTGGATTAATGGAAATGTGGTTGTCGCCTGTAGTGGGAGAAAGAGGGTGATAACCCTTCCTAACTGCCCCTAAAAATGAATATAACTTCATCGGCCTACGAAGTTAACTTCATTGGCCTACGAAGTTATATTCATAGGGCTACGAAGCTATATTCATTTTTTACCCCACTTTTGAGCCTATTCGAGTGCGGTGGTCCTGTTGCCTGGCTTGCATGAGAAATTTGCTTGTTCGCGTGCGGCTCTCCGTCCCGAACCCATCCCGAGACCATCCCGAAGGATGGGCGATGGGTTTTTGGCCTCCCCCAAGAGGGCAGGAGGGGGTGCTCATACCCGCAACGGCCACTTTCGCCTTTCCTACGCTATATATATAATAAGGAGAAAATAGCTTCCCAGTCGTAAGAGACTCTTGTTTCCGTCCGTCTCGCCCCATTTCCTCTGTTCTCCTGCCCTTGTTTCGCCCCTTTAAGGCATCGTTTTCCCACGATATGGCCCCGTTTTGCCTCCCAGGCCGCCTCCATGACAAGGTGGTCGTGTTCCCTGAATATCCCCTTTTTCCTGCCTTTTCCCCAAAAATACCCAGTTTTTACCCTTGTTTTGTAAAATAACGCGAAAAACTACCAGCTTTCGCAAACTTTTCTTTCGAAACATTTGGAGGGTATTAAAAAACGCCGTACCTTTGCACCCGCTTTTCCGAACAAAGCATACGCCGAGAAAAGGAGAGCGATAAAGATAAGCGATCTTTGAAGAGATTTACATAAGACAGAGAGTAGTACAAGAAGCGGATGCTTCCGGTCATTTTGGCTAGGTCGCATCCGGGTAAAGAAGAAGAGCCGTCCATTTTTTTTTGGAACAGGTGCTTTGAGCCCAATCTTCGGTACATCTGGATGAGCGTCCTTGAGAACAGAGACAAAGTCTTTCCCTTTTCGTAAGGGAAGTCAAACGGATATTTTACAATGGAGAGTTTGATCCTGGCTCAGGATGAACGCTAGCTACAGGC
>OHUS01000172.1_pt1 | contig 25652 bp, 20 predicted proteins | sample 1579311 | NCBI WGS metagenome assembly OHUS01 (sample SAMEA3882538, study PRJEB24775) | human gut metagenome | biome: human-associated habitat; feature: intestine environment; material: feces | place: Netherlands | collected 2009/2010
GTAACAGAGTATTTCTCAAATTCAAGAGTGTAACACATGTCTTGACAACCAAGAAGGAACGTGCCGGGACGGATGCTGGAAAATTGACTTACACCGGGCCTCATTGTATAATGTAAGAGTTATGGCGGCTTGTCCGGAAGGCCGCTTTTTCCGCCTGTCCGGCGGAAGGGAAAGGATCCCGCAAATGATCATTTGACCTGGGAGGGTTTATTTATGGAAGAAAAATATGCACCCCATGCCATAGAAGCAAAATGGCAGAAATATTGGGAAGAGCATAAAGCATTCAAGCGTGAAAAAGACGAATCGAAACCGAAATCCTATGTACTGGAAATGTTCCCGTATCCGTCGGGCAACCTGCACATGGGCCACGTGCGCAACTATTCCATCGGCGATGTCGTGGCGCGGTTCCGCACCATGCGGGGCTTCAATGTCCTCCATCCCATGGGCTTTGACTCGTTCGGCATGCCTGCCGAAAATGCCGCCATCCAGCATGGCATCCCGCCGAAGAAATGGACCATGGACAACATTGCCAACATGACCCGGCAGCTGAAAGCCATGGGCCTTTCCTACGATTGGGACCGCGAAGTCATTACGTGCAAACCGGAATACTATAAATGGACCCAGTGGTTCTTCGAACTGTTCTATAAACGCGGCCTGGCCGTGAAAAAGGAGTCGTCCGTCAACTGGTGCGACCACTGCAACACCGTGCTGGCCAACGAACAGGTCGAAGATGGCAAGTGCTGGCGCTGCCACAACGAAGTACACAAGAAACGCCTGAGCCAGTGGTTCTTCAAGATCACCGATTACGCCGATGAGCTGCTGAAGGACATGGACGAGATTCCCGGCTGGCCCGAGCGCGTCAAGACCATGCAGAAGAACTGGATCGGCCGTTCCGAAGGCCTGGAATTCAGCTTCGACATTCCCGACCTGGGCGAAAAGCTGCCCGTCTACACGACCCGTCCCGACACGATTTACGGCGTCACCTTCGTCGTCATCCCGCCGGAACATCCGCTGGTGGAGAAGATCCTCAAGGACAATCCCCGCCGGGCCGAACTGGAAGCCTTCTGCAACAAGATCAAGAACACGTCGGATATCGAGCGTACGTCGAGCGAATCGGAAAAGCTCGGCATGTACACCGGCTACGACTGCATCCATCCGCTGACGGGCCACAAGGTCCACATCTGGATCACGAACTACGTACTGTACGATTACGGCACGGGCGCCGTCATGGGCGTGCCTTCGGGCGACCAGCGTGACTGGATGTTCGCGGAAAAATACGGCATTGAAAAGATCCTCACCCTGCAGCCGAAAGACCAGGAACTGAAGCTGGAAGACATGACCCACGCCTACGAGGAAAAGGACGGCGTGCTGGTCAACTCCGCCCAGTTCACGGGCATGGAAATGCACAAAGCCATGAAGGCCATTATGGACTACATGGAGGAAAAGGGCCTAGGCAAGCGCGTCGTCAACTACCGCCTGCGCGACTGGCTGATCAGCCGCCAGCGTTACTGGGGCGCTCCCATTCCCATCATCTACTGCCCGCATTGCGGCGAAGTGCTGGTTCCGGAAGACCAGCTGCCCGTCCTGCTGCCGGAAGATGTCAAATTCGATGCGGGCGCAAAATCCCCGCTGGCCACGTCGGAAAGCTTCCTGCACTGCAAGTGCCCGAAGTGCGGTGCCGACGCCACCCGTGAAACGGACACGATGGACACGTTCCTGTGCTCCTCGTGGTATTACCTGCGTTACACGGATCCCCATAACGACAAAGCGCCGTTTGCCAAAGACGCCAATGGCTATTGGGGACCGGTCGACCAGTACATCGGCGGCATTGAGCATGCCATCCTGCATCTGCTCTATTCGCGCTTCTTCCTGAAGGTGCTGCGCGATGCCGGCATGGTCGATTACGACGAACCGTTCACCAACCTGCTGACGCAGGGCATGGTCATCAAGGACGGCGCCAAGATGTCCAAGTCCCTGGGCAACGTGGTGTCGCCGGAAGAGATCCTTTCGAAATACGGCGCCGACACGGCCCGCCTGTTCATCCTCTTCGCCGCTCCGCCGGAACGCGAACTGGAATGGAGCGACCGCGGCGTGGACGGCAGCTTCCGCTTCCTGAACCGCGTATGGCGCATCGTGTACCACTTCCGCGACCTGCTGGCCAAAAAGGCCGCATACGACGTCAAGGATCTGGACGAAAAGGACAAGGATCTGCGCCGCGCCCTGAACGCTTCCATCAAGAAAGTGACGGAAGATATCGACGAACGCTTCAACTTCAACACGGCCATCAGCTCCCTCATGGAACTGGTGAACGCCCTGTATGCCTATAAGGATGCCAAGAAGGAATACTGCGAAGGCCTGGTTTATGAAACCGTCAAGGACCTGCTGCTCCTGCTGGCTCCCTTCGTTCCGCACATTACGGAAGAACTGTGGCACAATGTGATTGACGACACGACGAGCGTGCACGACCAGTCCTGGCCGGTGTACGACGAGGAGGCCCTGAAGGTCGCCACCGTCGAAATCGTGTTGCAGATCAACGGCAAGGTCCGCGACCGTCTGGTCGTTCCGTCCGACGCCGACAAGGCCGCGCTGGAAAAACTGGCCCTGGCCGACAAACGTATCCAGGAACTCATCGGAGATGGCACTGTCCGCAAAGTCATCGCCGTACCGGGCCGCCTGGTCAACCTCGTCGTGAAATAACGACACATCATTCAAGCACAATTGCAAAGGGGGATTTCCGTTTCCGTGTACGCTGGTACCGGGAACGGGAGTCCCCCTTTTTGTATGCCTGCAGCAGCTTCCCGGCACGCGGGAGGGCAGGCAGGGGCGGTCCGGCAGGGACCGCCGCGGGTCTGGGGGGAGAAAGAAGGTCGATATGTTAGAAAACCAAAAAGCGAAACTGGCATTGATCTGCGGCAGCGTGCTCCTTTGCGGAGCCATGGCCTGGTTCGGGGGCGCGGGCAGCCTGCCCGGCTCGGAGGACCGGGCGGAACCGGACATTGCGCGGACGGGCTCCGTTGTAACGGAAACGCGGCGCGACGGGACGCGGAACCCCGACGCCCGGGCGGTGCAGGTGACGGTCTGCGTCAGCGGCGCCGTGCAGCAGCCCGGCCTCTACACGGTGGCGAAAGGGACGCGGGCGCGGGAGGTCATTCTGCGGGCCGGCGGCTATACGGCCGATGCCGACCCGGACCGCGTCAATCTGGCGAAACCCTGCAAGGACGGAACCCATATCCGCGTGCCGCGCCTGTCCCAGCGCCGCCTGAAGGAACTCCGGCAGATGAAAAAGGCGGCCCCGGAGGGCCGCCTGCGTGGATAAGCGGAACATTTGCGGTTGTGGTCGGAAGGGACATCGTGCACCTTGTTCAGCGGTGCGACAGGTCGACGTCGGCCCGGGACAGGGTGCGCAGGACCCGTTCCATGACGCGGACGGCCCGGGTGATGTCCTGGATGTCGGCGTATTCTTCGGGCGCGTGGCTGACGCCGTTGCGGCAGGGGATGAAGAGCATGCCTGTCGGCGTGCAGGAGGCCCAGTTCATGGCGTCGTGGCCGGCGCCGCTGGGCATCTGCTTGAAGGATGCCTTTTCCGCTTCGCAGCACTCGGAGAGGAAGCGGATCATGGCGGGGTGCAGGGGCACGGGTGCGTCGTTGTAGAGCGGTTCCACCGTGACGGGGATGTGCCGCCGTTCCGCGATGGCGTGGGCCTTGCTGACAACCTGGTGCAGGACGTCGTCCTTGGCCTGCTGTGAAATGCTGCGGATGTCGATGCCGATGCCCGTTTCCCCGGGCACGACGTTCATGGCGTTGGGGTCGACGTCGACGACGCCGACGGTCCCGACGACGGGCGGATCGGTCTGCTGTCTGGCGGCCTGCTCGACGGCGAGGATGACTTCGGAGGCGGCACAGAGACCGTCCTGACGCATCGCCATGGGCGTGGCGCCGCTGTGGTCGGCGCTGCCGTGGAAGTGGATCTTGAGGCGCGTGGGGGCGGCGATGCCTGTCACGACGCCCATCTGCAGGTGTTCCTGCTCCAGGACCTTGCCCTGTTCGATGTGCATTTCCAGATAGGCTGCCAGGGGTTTCGTGTAACGGCACGTTTCAATGTCGTCCGGCCGCAGGCCGCGGCTCTGGAGCACTTCGTACATGCTGTTGCCCCATTTGTCGTGGTATTTCTGCAGGTCTTCCTTTTTCAGGAACCCGCGCATGAATTTGCTGCCTGCCGTGGAACAGCCGAAACGGCTGGATTCTTCGCACATGAAGAGGACGATTTCCAGAGGCCGTTCGTTGCGGAAATGGTCTTCCTCCATGCTGCGGGCCACTTCGATGGCGCCGAGGATGCCGCAGACCCCGTCGTAGTTGCCGCCTTCGGGCACGCTGTCCGAGTGGGAGCCGCACATGACGGCCGGCAGGTCCTCGCGCAGGCCCCGGCGGTGGCCGATGACGTTGCCGAAAGCGTCGGTCCGGATTTCCAGGCCGGCTTCCTCCATGAGGGACATGAGGTAGTAACGGCCTTCCCAGTCGGTCGTCGTGAAGGCGACGCGGTTGATGCCTTTGGCACCGTGGGCGTGGGTCGTGATGGTATCCATATGGGCGATTTGCTCTTGCAGTCGTTCTTGCGAAATCATGATGCGTTCCTTCTTTAAAATACTTGTAAAAGATACTATTAATTGTATAAATTTTTAACGGGATTGTAAATATCTATGTTCAAAACTTTTTTGATCTGGGCGTTCCTCTTTTTTTGCACCGGCGATGTCCTGGGCATTTTCCGGGCAAACTTCCCGTCCCTGGTGCCGGCCGCCGCAGGCTGCCTCGCGGCGGCGCTGGCGGTCTCTTTCCGGCTGCGGGAGCGGCTGCTGCCCCTGTTCCTGCTCCTGGCCCTGGCCGGCGGGTTTCTGCTCGGTACCAGCGACGAACCGGTCCGCACGGCCTGGCAGGACCTGTACGGCCGGACCGTGACCCTGGAAGGCGAGTGGGAGCCGGCGTCCCTGCAGGTGCGGGAGGGCGGCGTATCCGGCGTGCTCGATGTCCGGAGCCCCCTGTCTGGCAAAATCCGTATTTTTATACAGAATGGCCGCCTGGAGGAGCGGCCGCTCCGCGTGCGGGGCCGGCTGCAGGAGCAGACATTCCATTATAATCCGGGCGGCATCAACGGTCCCCTGATGGCGCGGATCCGGGGCATCTACGGCCGCATGACCGTGCCGGCCGGCGGTGCGGAGTACCGGGCAGGACCGCTGTCCCTGCGCAAGCGGGTGGACGGGGCCGTCCTGCGCTGGAAGCGGCAGCTGATGGAACGGCTGCACCGGCCGGAGAGCGCCCTTCTGCCCGGCATGGTGCTGGGCGGCTACGACGGCGTGCGGACGGAAGATGCGGACGTGATGCGGGACAACGGCCTGGCCCATCTGATGGCCGTGTCCGGTACGCACGTGGCGCTTTTGACGGCGTTCCTGCTGCTGCTGACCCGGCGCTGGCAAGGTCCGTCGAAGCATATCTGCCTGGCCGCCGTGCTGGTCCTGTACGCTGCGGCCTGCGGCCTGCGCCCGGCCGTCCTGCGGGCGGTCCTTTTGTGTCTGGTGCTGCTGTGGGGCCGCCAGCGGGGCCTGACGGCGGACCCGCTGCGTCTGCTGCTCCTTGTGGCCTGGGCCTTGCTGCTCGTCTGCCCGCTCTGGCTCGTGGACCTCAGTTTCCAGCTTTCCTTTGTGACCGTGGCCGGCCTGATCCTGCTCGGCCCCGTCGTGCAGGAACGGCTGCCCGGCCTGCTGTCGGCCTGGCTGCGCGCGGTCCTGGCGGTCACCCTGACGGCCCAATTGGTCACGGTGCCGTTCCTGGTGTTCTATTTCCACCGCCTCGTGCCCTTGTCCCTGGTGAGCAACCTGCTGCTCGTGCCCGCCCTGGAAGCGGCGGTACTGCTCTTCCTGCCGTCCCTGTTCCTGGCCCCACTGCTGCCGTCCCTGGCCGCTGCCGCCGCGTGGCCGGCGGAGTTCCTGCTGGCCGGCGTTTTGCAGACCGGCGCCCTGCTGGCGCGCCTGCCCGGCGCGGCCGTGACGGTCGGGGACTGGGGCCTGTGGCGTTCCTTGCTTTATTACGGCCTGCTGGCCCTGTGGTCCGACCGGGGCCCCATGCTGCAGTGGAGCAGCCGGCGGCGCCGCTGCTGCCTGACCGTCCTGCTGGTCCTGTTTCTGCTGCCGGCCTGCCGGGGAATCTGGCAGTCCCGTCCGCTGGAAGTCCATTTCATGGACGTGGGCCAGGGGGATGCGGCCCTGGTGCGTGCGCCGGACGGCAAGACGGTGCTCATCGACACGGGCGGCACGCGGGGCGGCTACGATACGGGCCGCCAGATTGTGGTGCCCTATCTGCGCTATCTGGGCATCGACAAATTGGACGCCCTGATCCTGAGCCACGGCGACTTCGACCATATCGGCGGGGCCCGGACGGTTTTAGCCAGCCTGCCCGTGGGGCACCTGTTCCTGGGGCAGGGGGAGGACACGCCGGAACTGGCGTCCCTGTTGCGGCAGGCGCCGGCGGCTCTGCCGGTGACCCGCCTGCGCCGGGGCGAACAGTGGCGCATCGGCCGGACTGCCTTCACGGTGGCCGCCGCCGGCGGCGGGGAGGACATCGTGCACACGGTGGACGCGACCCAGACGAACCGGGATTCCTTGATTTTACAGCTGCGGGCGGGAAAGCATTCCCTCGTGTTTCCCGGCGACGCGGACCTGGACACGGAAGAGGCGTCCCTGCCCTGGCTCGGGCCGTGTGACCTGCTGAAGGTGGGGCACCACGGTTCGAAGACGTCGTCGTCGGACCATTTCCTGCACCGCCTGGCGCCCCGGGCGGCCGTCATTTCGTCGGGCCGGGGCAACAAATACGGCCACCCCGCGCCGGAACTGCTGGAACGGCTGTGGGAGCACGGCATCCGGCCCCTGCGGACGGACCAGCTGGGGGCCATCCGCGTCGTTTTTGACGATTCGGGCCTGCAATGGTATAGTTATAAATATCAAAAAGACCGTTTCATCCCCTGAGGGACGGCGGTGGAAAGGGGTATGTCATGGCAGGGAATGGCAGGGCAGGCGGCAGCGCGCTCCAGGGCGTCGTCGCGCCGGAAATCTTTGTGCGGAACCTGACGCCGGACAACGTGCCGCCGGTCATCTGCATCGTCGGGGAAGAGGCCTACTACCGCGACCTGGCGCACCGCAGGCTGTGGGAGGTGCTGTTCGGCGATACGCCCGAAGAGGACCGCAGCCTGGACGTGTTCGCCGAAAAGACGGACCTGCAGCAGCTGGAGACGCAGCTGAACAGCTACCCGTTCTTTGGCGGCCGCGCCGTGGTCTACATCACGGACCCTGTGCTGCTGAACCCGCCCCAGCGCGAGGGCGCGAAGAAGGCGAAACCGAAGCGGGGCAAAAAGGCCGCGCCGCCGCGGCGGGAGGACCTGCCGCCCCAGGAACGGCTGCAGCAGATCCTGTCCGATGTGCCCGATTTCGGCACGGCCGTCATCCAGACGGATAAAATGGACGGCCGGCGCCCGCTGACGAAGTTCCTGAAACAGAATGCGTGCTATGTGGCCTGCGAGCCCATTACGGCGAAATACCTGCCGGCGTGGCTCCAGAAGGAGGCGGCCCAGTACGGAGGCCGGTTCACGCCGGAAGCCGTGGGAGCCATCCTGGAGTACGTGGAGACGGCGGACAAGGAACCGCCGCTCCTGATTTTAAAGGGCGAAGTGGAAAAGATCAGTCTCTTCGCCGGCGGCCGCAAGGAGTGGACCGAGGCCGATGTGACGGCCCTGTTCTCGGGCCTGCCGGAGGCCGGCAACTTCGCCATGAGCAAGGCCATCGGCGCGAAAAGCGGACGCGACCTGCTGCTCCTGCTGGGAGACCAGCGGAAACGCAAAGTGTCGCCCGTCCTGATTCTCGCGAAACTGACGGCCAGTCTGCGCAACCTGGTCCGCGTCAAGGAGGCGGCGCCGCACTTTCCGGGGCCGGCCCTGGCCAAAAAGATCGGCAAATCGCCGTTCGTCGTCAACATGTGGAAGCGCGACGGCGCGCACTACACGGCGCAGCAGCTTACGCGGGCCCTGTGGGAACTCGACCGCCTGACCGAGGACATCACTCTGGGCCGCGCCGGCGACGTGGAACAGCAGTACCGGCGCCTGGAAGAAATCCTCATCGTACTGTGCGCCTGAACCGACATCCTATGTACGGACGACGCAAGGTGTGTTACAATAGTCGATATGATGTATCTTTTATAAACAGTAGCAAAGGTTACGCGTCAGTGACTTCAGAGTAAGAAAAGGGGGTAAGGCGGCCCGGCCGCCGGCATCATGGAAAAATCCGCTTTGTTGTACATCATCAAACCGTCCCAGCAGAACAAGGAATCGCTGCTGCAGATCCTGTCGGATCACAAGGAGATCCGCTACGTGTCCCTTATGGGCGTCGATCTGGCCGGCAACGACACGGACGAAAAGATCCCCATCAACATCTTCCTGCATGATTTGGACAAGTTCCTCTTCGGCAGCGCCGCCCAGACGGACGGTTCTTCCGTCGTGCTGCCCGGCATCGCCACGCTGAACGATGCCCGCGTCGATATGCAGGTCGACCGCGATGTGAACTGGTACGTCGATTACAACTTCGAGCATGTCGACGAAAGCACGGGGCGCATTGTCGGCACCCTGCGCCTGCCCTGCTTTTTGATCCATAACGGCACCTACGTCGATTCCCGCTCCATCCTGAAGCAGACCCTTTCCTATATGGAAAAGGAAATCATGGCCCTGCTGCGGAAATATCCCCATATGCCCGGCCTGGAACATGTGAATGTTGCCGCCATCGACCACCTGGTCTTCACGACGGCGACGGAACTGGAATTCTGGGTCAAGTCGCCGCGGGAAAAGTCCCCGATTGAAGCCCTGTCCTCGTCCCAGGTGATGCAGGAACAGTACTGGCAGCGCACGCGCGGCAATGTCCGCACGGCCTTGGAACAGACCATCGAGACGCTGGAACACTACGGCCTGGAACCGGAAATGGGCCACAAGGAATGCGGCGGCGTCAAGGGCCAGATCGATGAAACGGGCCATATGACCCACATCAACGAACAGCTCGAAGTGGACTGGAAATACAACACGGGCCTGCAGACGGCCGATAACGAAATTTTGGCGCGCATCGTCATCAAGGAACTGTTCCGCCTGAACGGCATGGAGGTCTCCTTCCAGGCCAAACCCATCCAGGGCGTGGCCGGCAGCGGCGAACACACCCATGTGGGCCTGGCCGCGAAGATGAAGGACGGCCGCGTCATCAACCTTTTTGCGCCGGGAGACATGCACAAGGACTTTTTGTCCACCCTGGGCTACGGCGCCATCATGGGCATCCTGAAGAACTACGAGGCCGTGAACCCCTTCATTTCCGCCACGTCGGACGCCTTCAACCGCCTGAAACCGGGCTTTGAGGCACCGGTCTGCGTCGTTACGTCGCTGGGCCATTCGCCCGAAGTGCCGTCCCGCAACCGCACCATCCTGGCCGGCCTGATCCGCGATATCGACAATCCGCTGGCAACGCGCATCGAAATGCGTTCGCCCAACCCCTATACGAATACCTACATCGCCATCTCCGCCTTCTACCTGGCCGCTCTCGACGGCATGAAGGCCTGCGCCGCCAGCGGCAAGACGCTGAAGGCCATGGAGAAGGAGATTTCCAAGAAGTGCGGCACGAAGGGCTTCTATCTGGAGAAGGACCGCGAATACCGCACGGAACAGGACGTGTTCGAACACTTTACGGCCGAAGAACGGCGGAAGCTGTTCGGCGAACCGCCTGCGACGGTCTGGGAGAATATGCAGGGCTGGGAAAAGTTCCCGGCCAAGAAGAAGGTCCTCATGGCCGGCGGCATCCTGACGGACAAGGTCATGCAGTCCTTCGAGGAAGGCGCCCTCATCCGCTGGAAGACGGAAATCCTGAACCGCATCATCCCGGAAGTCCGGGGCCAGGTCATGGCGGCGAAGAAGCTGCATGACGACACGGCCACGGCGTACGACAAGGCGGCGTGGAAGAAGGTCCAGGCCGTACGGGAGAAACTGGCGAAAGATTCGGCCCGTACATCGTGCGTGTTCACGCAGATCCGCAAGGCTTTCGAGGCCGGCGATTTCAACACGGCGTCGGACAAGTTCCTGGAAATGCAGCGCCTGCGCGACGAACTGGTGCAGTGCTATCACGACTACAGCCAGAACATTCTGGACTGACGGGCGCCGCGGGGGCCGTCCCCGGACGCGCGGAGAGCGCGCCGCAGGCCGGAAAACGGAAAATTTATACCTATAGATATTTTTAAGTTGTCTAAATTCCTGACTTGTGGTAAAATGCAAAAAGCATTTGACCCGGAGAACTGACCGGATGGTCTGTTTTCCGGGTACTGTTGCAAAATACAAGGAAACAGACGTTCTTAGGAGGATAACAATGGATTTTGCGTTAAACGAGGACCAGCTGGATTTTCAGCAGATGGTGCGCGAGTTTGTAGAGAAGGAAATCACGCCGATTGCCGGCCAGCTGGATGAGGAAAACGCCACGCGGCCGGAACTGTTCAAGATAGCGGAACAAATGGGCCTGCTGAACGTTATCGTTCCTGAGGAGTACGGCGGCCCGGGACTGGACAGCGTCACTGTCGCCGCCATTTATGAAGAACTGGGCAAGGGCTGTGCCGGCGTGGCTACGTCCATGGCTGCCAACTCCCTCGCCACGGCGCCGGTCCTGCTGGCCGGGAACGACGCGCAGAAGAAGATGTGGTGCGACGTGCTGAACAACGGCGGCCTGGCTGCCTTCGCCCTCACCGAACCGGGCGCTGGTTCCGATGCCGGCAGCGTTTCCACCCGCGCCGTCCATGACAAGGAAAAGAAGACCTATACCCTGAACGGGACCAAGGCCTTCATCACCAACGGCGGTATCGCCGACATCTACCTGATTTTCGCGAACACCCGCAAAGACGGCGGCATCCGCGGCCTGACGGCGTTCATTGTACCGCGCGACACGCCGGGCTTCAAGGTAGGTAAAAAAGAGAACAAGATGGGCATCCGTCCTTCGAATACGTGCGAACTGATCCTGGAAGACGTGGTCGTTCCGGAAGAGAACCGCGTCGGCCGGGAAGGCCAGGGCTTCCGTATCGCCATGAACACCCTGGATTCCGCACGCCCCTTCGTGGGTGCCGTTGCCGTAGGCCTGGCCCAGGCAGCCCTGGACGAAGCAGTCGCTTACGCCAAGGAACGTCATCAGTTCGGCCAGCCGATCGCCTCGTTTGAAATGATTCAGGCCATGATTGCCGACATGGCCATGAAGGTTGATGCAGCGCGCCTTTTGGTCTACCGGGCCTGCTGGATGCGCGACCAGGGCATGACCTTCACGAAGGAAGCCGCCATGGCCAAGTGCTACGCCGCCGACACGGCGATGGAAGTCACGACCAACGCCATCCAGATTATGGGCGGTTACGGCTATTCCAAAGAATATCCGGCGGAAAAACGCATGCGCGATGCCAAGATCATGCAGATCTACGAAGGCACGAACCAGATCCAGCGTCTGGTCATTGCCAACAAGGTCATTTACTGATCCATCCGACAGACAAAGTAAAAAAAGCCGTTGTTGAATGACAAACAACGGCTTTTTTTGTTATAATTCCGGTATACGAGAGATTCTTTTTGCAGACAAGGCGGCCCGGTGCCGCAGGAGATTCCGAAACCATGATCCTTATCTGGCTGGGAGCCCTGGTCTTTGTGGCGGACCGGCTCACCAAACTGCTTATCACCACACACATGACGGAAGGGGAGAGCATTCCTGTAATTCCGGACATTTTCCATATCACCTTTGTCCTGAATCCCGGCGCGGCGTTCGGGATGCTGGCCCACAGCCGGGTCCTGTTCCTGGTGGTGGGACTGGCCGCACTGGCGGCCGTCTGGTATTTCCGCAGGGAGATCCTGGCGGAAGACCTGGCCGTGCGGGCCGGGGCGGCGCTCTTCGTGGGCGGGGCCCTGGGCAACCTGTGGGACCGGTTCCGGACGGGACTCGTCATCGATTTCCTGGATTTCCGCGTCTGGCCGGTCTTCAATGTGGCCGACATCGCCATCTGCGTCGGCGTGGCCCTCATCGTCCTTTCCCTGTTCCGCAGGGAAGAGGCGCAGCAGGGCAGGGAGAAGAACCATGACAGAAAATGAGATGCTGCAGCACAACCCGGCTGCCGTCCCCGACGGGGCGGACGACCAGGATTTTGAAGAGGAGCGGACCGTCCGCGTGGCGCCGGAAGACACCGGTACCCGCGTTGATGTCTGGCTGGCGGGGCAGCTCGGCTGCACCCGGTCCCATGTGCAGATCCTGCTGGGCGAAGGCCGGGCCCGCAAGGGCGGCAAGGTGCTGAAGGCCAATTACAAGGTGAAGGCCGGCGACGTGATCCAGGTGGAGATGCCCCGGCCGATTCCGCTGGAAGCCCAGCCGGAGGACATTCCCCTCGATATCCTTTATGAGGACGACGACGTCATCGTCGTCAACAAGCCGCGCGGTATGGTGGTCCACCCGGCCGCGGGCCATTATTCGGGCACCCTCGTCAATGCGCTCCTGTTCCACTGCAGGAACCTGTCGGGCATCAACGGCGTCATCCGGCCGGGCATCGTGCACCGCCTCGACAAGGATACGAGCGGCGTCATGATTGCCGCCAAGAACGACGAGGCCCACCTGTCCCTGTCCAAGCAGATTGCGGACAAGACGGCGCGGCGTACTTATCTCGCCGTGGTCCGGGGCAATCTGAAGACCGATTCCGGCGAAATCCGGACGCAGATCGCCCGGGACAAGGACGACCGGAAGAAGATGGCCGTCGTGCAGGAAGGCGGCCGCGAGGCCATTACGGGCTACAAGGTGCTGGAACGGTACGGCAAGTACACGGTCGTGCAGTGCAGCCTGAAGACGGGCCGGACCCATCAGATCCGCGTCCACATGGAGTATCTGGGCCATCCCCTGGTGGGCGACCCCAAATATTCCCCCATGAAGGTGCCTTTCGCCATCAAAGGCCAGGCCCTCCATTCACAGACCCTGGATTTCATTCACCCCCGCACGGGGCGGCCCATGCATTTCGAGGCGCCGCTGCCCGAAGACATGCGGAAGATCCTCACCCGCCTGCGGAACGGCCAGTTCTGAGCGGCCCGCTTTTGCGGTCCGGGCGGATGGATACATCGTATTGGAAAGAAATGAGGCGTTAGTATGGAAAACATGATCAAGAAAACCACCATTATGGACGCGGACGGTATCCGCCGGGCCCTGGTCCGCATCGCCCATGAAATCATCGAGCGGAACAAGGGCGTGGACGATGTCGCCCTCGTCGGCATCCACACCCGCGGCGTGCCGCTGGCAGAGCGCATCGCGGCGGAAATCAAGAAGATTGAGGATGTCACCGTGCCGGTGGGCTCCCTGGATATCACGATGTACCGCGACGACCTGACGACGCTGGGCTATAATCCCGTCGTGCGGGGAACGGAAATCGATTTTGACCTGACGGGGAAGAATGTCGTCCTCGTCGACGACGTGCTCTATACGGGCCGCACCATCCGGGCGGCCCTGGATGCCCTTATGGATATGGGCCGGCCCCGCTCGATCCAGCTGGCCGTGCTGGTGGACCGCGGGCACCGCGAACTGCCTATTCGCGCGGATTTTGCCGGCAAGAACGTGCCGACGGCGCGCCGGGAACTGGTCGAAGTGACCCTGGCGGAAGAGGGCAAGACGGACGAAGTCATTTTAGGGGAACCGGCCCGCTGAGACCGGCAGCAGAAGAGAGGGATCATTATGTCTACGGTAGATGAATTGGTGGCAAAGTGCAAAAAGGAACGGAATGAGCAGCTGGGCGCCACGCTGGTGCAGCGCCTGAAGAACCGCGGGTTCGACGCCTGGTACTGCGCGACGAAGGACGAGGCCCTGCAGCAGGCCCTGGCTCTGATTCCCAAGGACCATACCGTGTCCTGGGGCGGCTCCGTGACGATTGGCGAAATCGGGCTGCAGCAGTACTGCCGGGAGCATTACAAGGTCATTGACCGCGACACGGCGAAAACGCCGGAAGAGCGGGTGGAACTCATGCGGCAGGCCCTGCTGTGCGACACCTTCCTGACCAGTGCCAATGCCATGACGGCGGACGGCGAACTGGTCTATATCGACGGCAACGGCAACCGCACGGCGGCCATCCTCTACGGGCCGCGCCAGGTCATTGCGGTCATCGGCCTGAACAAGGTCTGCAAGACCCTGCCGGCCGCCCTGGACCGGGCCCATATGACGGCGGCGGTCATCAACGGGAAACGCTTCCCCGGCGGCGCCACGCCCTGTCAGAAGACGGGCGTCTGCTTCGACTGCAATATGGCCGACACCATGTGCAACTATATCCTGACCATCCGCCGCAGCAAACCTATCGGCAAGATCAAGGTCATCCTGGTCGGCGAGGAAGTGGGTTTTTGAGGCCTTGGACGGAAAATCCGGGACGGGGTGGTACCGGACCGGAAAAATATGGTATAATAAAATATACGCTTGCAACAAACGTATGAAAGGAAATTCAGCATACACCGGAGGGAATCACCATGAAGAAACTGAGAGTACTGCTGATCGCCGCCCTGACGGTGATCATGACCTGCCTGTCCGTGGCAGCGTTTGCCGCCGACAGAAGCGCCGAAAACCCCTATAAGGACAACTACACGAAGGAAGCGGCCATGCTGCGCCATCCCGGCTCGGCCAAACTGGTCTATTTCTTTATGACGCCGGACCGTCAGCCGATTCCGGGCGTCACCATGATCTACAACACGACGAAGGGCCATGACCTGAAGGCCACGGCTGATGCCAACGGCAAAGTGATCTTCGACGTCAAAGGTTCCGAACTGTTCTACATCCGCCAGGTCGTCTACAAGGGACAGACCCTGCCGGTCAGCGGCAGCGACGTCATCAATAACGTCGAAAAGCAGGATGTCCGCAAGGGCCTCGTCATCTGGAACTGCATCGTCAAATACGGCGATGCCGCCTTCATGAGCTACAAGGGCAACTGAGGACGCGTTACAGGCAAACAGAAAGGGAGTACCGTTTGAAACGGTACTCCCTGTTTTTTATGGCTGTTGTGCAGTGCCCGGTTACATGGAACGGGGACGCAGCATGAACTGCATGAATTTCTCGTTGACCTTGCGCATGCGGTTGATGGTCTTGGAACGCGTGCGGTGCCGCGGTTTCATGTCCTTCTGGCGGCCGTAGTCCTGGCGTTCGACGTAGGTGATCTTCAGACGGTCCGGATCCAGGAATTTGGTGATGGCCCGGGCGAACCGGTCCGGTTCGGCCGTTTCGTCAATCGTGAAGACGTCGGCGCCTACATAGCCGCGGTCCGGATAGACATGGAACGTGATGTGCCCGCCGTAGCACGCGATGAACACGGCGTAATCCAGGGCGTTCTTTTCCGGATAGATCTGCGTGTCGTGCGGGGCCATGCCGTGCTTTTCCGCCAGCCCGGCGATGGATTCGGACAACACCTTGCTGTCTTCCAGGTGTTCCTCTTTGCAGTTGTACATGTCGATGGCGATCAGCATTCCTGTCGATTTCACGGTTGTTTCTCCTTTATATTCACGATAAAGTCATTATAACAAAGAGTGCTTTTTGTGTCAAAAAAACAGGCCCCTGTGTTATAATGAAACCATTAAGAAATGTCAGTGAGGTGGCCCTATGGAACGTTTGGAAGGCACTCTGGAAAATGTCGTCTTCCAGAGTGACGACAACCGGTTTTGCGTATTCCGACTGAAGAACGCGGCCCTGGGTACGGTGACGGCCGTGTACCGCGGCCCGGCTCCGTATTCCGGCGAAATGATCCGCGCCGAAGGGACCTGGGTGCAGCACGCCCGCTTCGGCCGGCAGTTCTCCATCCAGAGCTACCAGAGCGTGGAACCGTCAACGGAGCAGGGCGTGGAGCGCTTCCTGGCTTCCGGGGCCGTCAAGGGAATCGGCAAGACCATGGCGGCGCGCATTGTGGAACATTTCGGGAAAGATGCCCTGACCGTCCTGGCGGAAACGCCGGAGCGCCTGACGGAAGTGGCGGGCATCGGCAAAGCCAAGGCCAGGACCATTGGCGAATCCTATGCGGAACTTTCGGAAATGCGCGGCCTCATGCTGTTCCTGGAAACGCACGAGCTGAGCGGCAATTTTGCGGCCCGCATCGCGGCGGCTTACGGGTCCCGCGCCATCGACCAGATCAAGGAAAACCCCTATGCCCTCATGAACGACATCGAAGGCATCGGTTTCAAGACGGCGGACCGCCTCGCCCTGTCCCTGGGCAGTGCCCGCGATTCGGCGCAGCGCATCGGCGCCGGCCTCGACTATGCCCTGACCCAGGCGTCCACGCGGGGGCACACGTGCCTGCCCGAAGAGGAGCTGATCATGGTGACGGCCCGCCTGCTCCAGGTCGACCCGGGCCCCGTGGAAGCGGTCTTCCAGCGCCTGCTGGAGGCGGATGTGCTCAACACGGCGGAACTGGGCGGCACCTGCTATGTCTATGACAGTTTCCTCTACCGCTGCGAAACGGAGACGGCCCGGCAGCTGCTCTACCTGCGGGACCATGCGGACAGCCTGGGCCGAGTGGATACGGAAAAGATCATGGAGGACTGGGAGACGGAAGCCGGCATCGAGCTGGCCCAGGCCCAGAAAGAGGCCATCCGCGCGTCCCTGAAGTTCGGCGTCCTCGCCCTGACGGGCGGCCCCGGCACGGGCAAGACGACGATCATCAAGGGCATCCTGTCCGTCCTGAAACGGGCCGGCTGCACGGTGCTGCTGGCCGCGCCGACGGGCCGGGCGGCCCGCCGCCTTTCCGAAGCGTCGGGCGAAGCGGCTTCCACCGTGCACCGCCTGCTGGAATACAACGCGGCCGGTTTCTTCGGCAAGAACAGCGACGAACGGCTGGAGGCACAGGCCATTATCGTGGACGAAGCTTCCATGCTGGATATTTCCCTCATGTACCATCTGCTCGAGGCGACGCCGCCCGGCTGCCGCCTGATCCTGGTGGGCGACGTGGACCAGCTGCCGTCCGTAGGCCCCGGGTCCGTGCTGAAGGACATCATCGCCTCGCGGCGCATGCCCGTCGTGCGCCTGACGGAAGTGTTCCGCCAGGCCGACCTCAGCCCCATCGTGCGCAGCGCCCATAAGATCAACCACGGCGAGATGCCCGAATGCATTCCCGGGAGTGACTTTTCCCTCGTGGAGTTTGCGGACGAAGGGGAGGCGGCATCGTATATTACCCAGCAGTACCTGGCGGCTGCCGGCAGCGGACGCTGGCAGGACGTGCAGGTGCTGGCGCCCATGCACCGCGGCCTGTGCGGCGTGCAGAACCTGAACCGCCTGCTGCAGCAGCGGGTCAATCCGCCGGCTCCCGGCCGGGAAGAACTGGCCCGGCCCGACGGCGTGCTGCGCGAAGGCGACAAGGTCATGCAGATCCGCAACAATTATGAAAAAGATGTCTATAACGGCGACGTGGGGCAGATCGTCCATGTGTACGGCAAGACCGTGCAGGTCTGGTATCCCTACCGGCCGGACCAGGAGTATGTGACCTACACCGAGGGAGAGACGGAGGAACTGCAGCTGGCGTACGCCATGAGCGTGCACAAGTCCCAGGGCAGCGAATATCCCGCCGTCATCCTTGCCCTGGTGCCGAGCCACTACATCATGCTGCAGCGGAACCTGCTGTACACGGCGGTGACGCGGGCGAAGCGCAAAGTGCTCCTCGTCGGGTCCAAAGCGGCCCTGCAGCGCGCCGTCCTCAACGACCGCACGCAGCGGCGGTATTCCCTGCTGGCGGAACGGTTGCAGGAAAATGGCGAAATCCGTTGAATTCTATAAAGGAGGCAGATTGAATCTCATCCGGAATTTACTGTTTCAGGCAGAAGACCTGTTGTTCCCGCGGCATTGCTACACCTGCGGTGCGGAAATCGAAGAGGGGCTGTTCTGCTCCGTGTGCCGCCGTTACCTGCTCGAGCTGAAGGAGTGGGGCGGACGCGGCGGTATCCGGCAGGGCTGGTTCCTGTTCACCTATGACGAGGGTGTCAAGGACGCCATGCGCAAGATCAAGTTCGAAGGAAACCGGCGTCTCATCCGCTGTCTGGCGGACGATGTGCAGATCCTGTGCCGGGAGGGGCGGCTGCATCCCCTGCTGGGCGCGGGACGGGACAAGGGTATGGCCGGCCTGACCTGGTGCGGCGTGCCGACGGACGCGAAACGGCGGGAGGAGCGCGGCTTCGACCTGCCGACGGCCCTGTTCCGCACGGCGGCGGAACAGTCGGGCGGACGCTGGCTGCCTTTGCTCTGCCGGACGCGCCACACGGAGCCCATGTTCGGCCTGGGCCCGGAGGAGCGGCGGCGCAACCTGGAGGACAGCATGGCGTTATTGGCAGACGTCGGCGGTAAAGACATCGTGCTGACGGACGATATCTTTACGACCGGCGCGACCCTGGAGGAGGCCGCTTCCGTCCTGACGGAAGGCGGCGCCGCCACGGTCCGGTGCCTGACTTTCGCGGGTTCCGTCGAGAACCTGCGCTGAGGCAGGCTGCCGTTTGGTACCGCACACCCTGGAAAAAATATATATTAGGAGGGAGTAGTTATGGCATTTGACGGTTCTGTTGGTTTGAAGGACGGTCTTACGTTTATCTATCGGAACATGATGGGGAAGGACGGCGTCACGGAAAGGATGCTGGACGATTTCCTGCCGGTCATGGCCGACGCTTCGGCGGCGTTGCAGAAGATCTTCGAAACGGGCTTTGCCAAGGCCCATCTGTCGAAGGACGGCACGCCGGAACACGTCTTCTTCCCGCGGCAGGCTTATCTGAAGGAAGGCAACCCGAACGACGAAGCCTCCATCCGGCGCCTGGAAGAGATGGGCAAAGCCTGGCGCAATAATGTGGACGCCGCGGTGTTCATCGGCATCGGCGGTTCCTATCTGGGCGACAAGGTCCTGTTCGACCTGGCCGCCAAACCGTACTGGAACCAGCTGCCGAAGGCGGTCCGCGACGGCCGTCCGCAGGTCTATTTCGCCGGCAACAACGTGGACGGCGTGGCGACGGCGGGCCTCATGGCCCAGCTGACCTGCCAGGCCCGGCATGCGAAACGGCCGCTGCATATCATGCTGGTGCCCATTTCCAAGTCGGGTACGACCATGGAGCCCTTGAGCGGTTTTTCGGCCCTTTTGGTCTACATGCAGCAGCATCCGGAACTGTTCCGCGTCGATGTGACGGCTGTGACGGGCCTGGATCCGGAAACGTCCCTGCTGTACCGCCTGGCCCAGGAAAACGGCTGGCCGGCCCTGTCCATTCCCGAAGGCATCGGCGGGCGTTACTGCGTCCTCAGCAATCCGGGCCTTCTCATGGGCGCCGTGCTGGGATACGATATCCGGGCCCTGCTCGACGGCGCGCGGGAAATGGCGGAATGCTGCCTCCACGCGGCACCGGAAGAGAATCCGGCCCTGGTGAACGCGGCCCTCAAGTATCTGGCTTCGGAAAAGAAGGGGGCCCATATCGAGGTCTTCATGGGCTACGGCGACCAGCTCCAGTCCCTCGGCGCCTGGTACGTGCAGCTGCTGGCCGAGTCGCTGGGCAAGCGGAACGACCGCGAAGGAAAACCGGCCTATTACGGCCGTACGCCGGTCGTGGCGACGGGTACGACGGACATGCATTCCATGACGCAGCAGCACCAGGACGGCCGCCGCGACAAGGTGATCCAGTTCCTCGAAGTGAAGGAACCGGCCGCCCATCTGTCGGTACGGAACCCCTTCCCGAAAGAGAAGGCCCTGGACCTGTATGCCGGCAAAGAGATGGATACGCTGCTGAAAGCGGCCCTGACGGCCAATGAGACGGCCCTGACCGGAGACGGGCGCCTCAACGCGCGGTACGTGCTGCCGGCCCTGGAGCCGCGGTACGTGGGACAGCTGTTCATGTTCCTCATGTTCAGCGTGGCCTACGAAGGCGAAATGGCGGACGTGGACGCCTTCGACCAGCCCGGCGTGGAAGCCTACAAGCGCATCATGAAGGCCAACCTGGCCAAATAAGGAATCTGGAAAACGGAAATACGCCGGCTGCGGCGTTTTGGGGGAAAGTGTAGCGAACCATACACTTTCCTCCTTTTTTTGCGGTTCATTTGCGGTTTTGCAATTTCGTTACATCTTGCCCCTTGCATAAAGTCAAAAAGTCAAATATAATAAGGAAAAGAGCTTTCCCTTTTACGCTTTGCCGGAAAGCTTTTCGGTCCCTACGGGGAGCCGGGCCCGGTCCGTCCGCCGGGTAAGTGGAAAGAAAGCAGGTATCATTATGAAGAATATGGCAGATGCGATAGAGAGTTTCATTATCGGCCAGATGCTGGCAGCGAGCCAGAATGCCGTCATGGTGCAGCGCAACGAGCTGGCGGACCGCCTTTCGTGCGCGCCTTCGCAGATCAGCTACGTGCTGTCCACGCGGTTTACGCCCGACAAGGGCTACCTGGTGGAGTCACGGCGCGGCAGCGGCGGATTCATCCGTATCGTCCGGATCCTGCCGGACGAAAAGGAACCCGAGGCGGAGCCGACGGTCGACGAAGTGCTGGATTACTGGCTGAAGAACCGGATGGTGACGGCGCGGGAGCACGCGCTGCTGAAGTACCTTATGGGTATCCTGGATGTTTCCGAGGATGATAAGCGGCAGGTGCTGCGTCAGGCCGTCAAGAAGATGGTTCAGGCGAAGTGAGCCCCTCTGTCCGGAAGGAGGTCCCATTATGTTATGTGAACGTTGTCATCAGCGGGAGGCGACGGTCAACGTCGTCACCGTCATCAATAAAGAGAAAGTAAGCAAGTGGCTCTGCAGCGAATGTGCCAAGGAAGTGGCGGCACAGGGCATGCAGGCCGGGCATCAGGATGCGGAGACAGCCCGGAATTTCCTGGAGGAACTTTTCGGGTCCATGATTCCCTTCCAGGGAGCCACGGACGAAGAAGTACCGGGCCGGGAGGACGGCAAGTATACGACGTCCCTGAACCGGATCCTGCTGGATGCGTCGCGGCTGGCGCACCGGCGCGGCAGCGACGAGCTGGGCACGGAGCACGTGCTCTGGTCCATGCTCCAGGTGGGCGACAGCGAAGCGTCCCACCTGCTGGTCCATTGCGGCGTGGACAAGTATACCCTCATGGGCGAGCTGGAAACGTGGATGCCGCATAAGGACAAGGACGGCAAGGTGCCGCCGGCGTACTCGAAAGAGGTGCGGACGGCGCTGGAATACGCGCAATCCTTTACGAAAGCCGACGGCCTGTACAAGGTCAGCTCCGGGCATATGCTGCTCGGCATCCTGGCCGTGCCGGAAAGCGTGGGAGGCCGCGTCCTGGGCCGTTTCCATATTACGCTGGAACGCGTCCAGGGCATGATGCACGAAGAGTTCATCCGCACGCGTTCCCTGCCGGAGAACAACAAGTTCGAGTCGCAGGCCCTGAAGGAACAGCAGGCTTCGCAGGAGCGCAAGGCCCTGAAGCTGCTGGACGGCTTCGGCCGTAACCTGAACGAGCTGGCCAGACAGGACAAGCTGGATCCCGTCCTGGGACGGGACCGCGAACTGGAAACGGTGATGCGCATCCTGTGCCGCCGGACCAAGAACAACCCGGTCATCATCGGCGAGGCGGGCGTCGGCAAGACGGCCCTGGCCGAAGGCCTGGCACAGCGGATTGTGCATAAGGATGTCCCGGAATTTCTGCGGGAAAAGGTCATCTTTTCCCTGGAGCTCGGCTACGTGGTGGCCGGGGCCAAATACCGCGGCGAACTGGAGGAACGCCTGCGCAACATCATTGAGGCCGTGAAACACAGCCCCAACATCATCCTCTTCATCGACGAAATCCAGATGCTGATGAATGGCGGCACGGACGGCAACATGAGCATCGGCAACATCATCAAGCCGGCCCTGGCACGGGGCGAACTCCATGTCATCGGGGCCACGACCATCGAAGATTACCGCAAGAGCATCGAGAAGGATGCCGCCCTGGAACGCCGCTTCCAGCCGGTGCGCGTCGACGCGCCCGACGTGAAGGCGTCCCTGGCGATTTTGAAGCACCTGGCGCCGCGTTACGAGGCGTACCACCATGTCCAGATCCGCGAAGGGGCCATGGAGGCGGCCGTCAAACTGTCGGACCGCTACCTGCCCGACCGCAATCTGCCGGACAAGGCCATCGATATCATGGACGAGGCCTGCGCTTCCGTGCGGATGCACAGCGTGAAGGACTTTTCCGGTGAAATGGGCGATCCCGTCGTCGACGAAGATGTCGTGCGCACGGTCATCTCCCAGTGGACCAACATTCCGCTGACCCGGCTGACGGCGGCAGACTCGAAGAACCTCGTCAAGCTGGAAGAACAGCTCCACGACCGCATTGTCGGCCAGAACGAGGCCGTCCACGCCGTGGCGCAGGCCGTGCGCCGCGCCCGTGCCGGTATGAAGGATCCGCACCGCCCGGTCGGCACTTTCCTGTTCCTCGGCCCGACGGGCGTCGGCAAGACGGAACTGGCGAAGACCCTGGCGGAGAACCTGTTCGGCGACGAACGGGCCCTGATCCGCATTGACATGAGCGAATATATGGATAAATACACCTCGAGCCGCCTCATCGGCGCGCCTCCTGGTTATGTGGGCTACGAAGAAGGCGGCGTGCTGACGAGTGCCGTCAAGCACCGCCCGTACTCCGTCATCCTGCTCGATGAAATCGAGAAGGCTGACCCGGATATCTTCAACCTGCTGCTGCAGATCATGGAAGACGGGCGCCTGACCGACGGGCAGGGCGTGACGGTCGATTTCCGCAACACGGTGCTCATCATGACGAGCAATGCCTGCGCGGAACTGATGAGCGAAAAGCAGACCCTGGGCTTCGGCACCCATGCCGAGGCCGATGTGGCGAACAAGAAGGACAAGGTCCTGGAGGGCATCCGCGGCATCTTCCGCCCGGAATTCCTGAACCGCCTGGACGAAATCCTGGTCTTCGACCCGCTCACCAAGAAGGACCTGGCCCGCATTGTGGACAAGATGCTGGAAGAGCTGCAGGGACGCCTGGACGAGACGGGACTGCGGCTGTCCGTGACGCCGCTGGCGAAGGACAAACTGCTGCAGGTCGGCATGGACGTGCGTTACGGCGCGCGCCCGCTGCGCCGCGCCCTGCAGCGTGAGATCGAGGACAAGCTGGCGGACCTGTACCTGGAAGGAACGTTTGAAGCGGGAGACAAAGTGCTCGTCGACGTCATCGGCGGGGAATTCGTCTTTACGAAAATGAAGGAGACCGGCACGCTGGTGCCGGTGGCCGAGGAGCCTGCCCATGTCTAAGACCAAGGTGAAGACCAATTATGTTTGCCAGAACTGCGGCTATGTGACATCGACCTGGCTGGGGAAGTGCCCCGAATGCGGCACGTGGAATTCCCTGGTGGAAGAGGTCGAGACGAAGACGAAGGACAAAGGCTTCGTCAGTTTCATCGAAAGCAGTAAACCCAAGACCATACGCAGCGTGTCCGCCCAGCCCGTTTCCCGGCTGGTGACGGGTATCGGGGAGTTCGACCGCGTCCTGGGCGGCGGCATCGTGCCCGGCAGCCTGGTGCTGCTGAGCGGCGATCCGGGCATCGGCAAGTCGACGATTTTGCTCGACACGGCCATGCGTTTCAGCCAGAAGGGGGTCAAGGTGCTCTACGTGTCCGGCGAAGAGTCGGAAGCGCAGACGGCCATGCGGGCCAACCGCCTGGGTCATTGCACGGACTCCCTGCTGATCATGACGGCATCGGAAATCGGCGGTATCCTGGCCCAGGCGGACCATGAGAAGCCGGACCTGCTCGTCATCGATTCCATCCAGACCATGTACTGCAGCGAAATCGAGACGGCGGCAGGCAGCGTGGGCCAGGTGCGCGAGTGCGCGGCCCGCCTGCTGAAATACGCCAAGACGAGCGGCACGGCGGTGCTCATCATCGGCCATGTCACGAAGGACGGCAACATCGCCGGCCCCCGTATCCTGGAACACATGGTGGATACGGTGCTCCAGTTCGAAGGGGACAAGAGCTATACGTTCCGGGTGCTGCGCGCCCTGAAGAACCGGTTCGGTTCGACGGACGAGTGCGGCATCTTCACGATGGAGCAGGGCGGCCTGCAGGAAGTACCGAACCCGGCCGGCCTGTTCCTGGAGGACCGGGAGGACCCTGTGAGCGGCGCCGTGATCGGCGGCTGCCTGGAAGGGAACCGGCCCATCATGGTGGAGTTCCAGGCCCTGGCGGCCCGGACGCCCTACGGCCTGCCGCGGCGTACGGCCGTGGGCTTCGACTACAACCGGGTCAACATGCTCATCGCCATCCTGGAACGGCGCCTGGGCATGGATTTCGGAACGTACGACGCCTATGTGAACGTCGTCGGCGGCATGCGGGTGTCCGAACCGGCGGCGGACCTGCCCGTGCTGGCGGCCCTGGTTTCCAGTTACCGGAACCTGGCCGTGCCTTTCGGGACGCTCACCTTCGGCGAAGTGGGCCTGACGGGCGAAGTACGCCGCGTACCTGCCATGGAGCGGCGCATCCTCGATGCGGCCAAGCTGGGTTTCCGGCGCTTCGTCGTGCCCCGCGGCAGGTTGCAGCTGCCGGCGAATTTCACCGGCAAGGTGATCCAGGTGCACACGGCGGAAGAAGCCCTGCGGGCGATTTTCAGCCGCTGACTGGGGGCCATGCCGGAAAGAAATGGCTTTCCGGCCGTTCGGTTTCGATTTATGGTTGACAATACAATATAGTTGAGCTAAAATAATAAATTTAAACTGTTGTAGATTGCAGGAATACGTGATATAATGAAGCTGTAAAGGTTTAATCCTTTACAGCTGTTTTTTTTACCGCTGTGGTGACAGGCCTGCCGAAGGACCGGATTCCGGGTTCCCGGGCACAGGCCGCCGCTGCCGGAACGGACCGGCGGCACCGCGCGGTGTCAATCCAGTAGGGCCTGTGACACACCTCTTTCTAGTACCATTCGGAGAGCCGGTGAACGCGGCTCAATACTAGAAACGGGAGGTGTGAGATGTTCGTAGTGGGTGATAAGGTTGTGTATCCGATGCACGGAGCAGGTGTAGTTCAGGCTGTGGAAGAACGTGTCTTTGATTCGTGTCCCACAAAGTATCTTGTCCTCACTATGTACATCGGTCATATGACGGTGCGCATCCCCGTCCAGAACCTGGACAAGGTGGGGCTGCGTCCCATCAGTTCGCTCAAGACCATGCGGGCCGTGCAGAAGGTGCTGCGGACCGACGTCCAGAACAACATGAAGAGCATCACCTGGAACCGCCGCTTCACGCTGTATATCGACAAAATGAAGAGCGGCAACGTGCTGGACCTGGCCGAAGTGATCAGCATCCTGTCCCGCCAGAACGACAAGAAACGTCTTTCCACGGGCGAGCGGAGGCTCCTCGGCAATGCCCGGCAGATTCTGGCGAGCGAAGTCATGGTCATCAAGAAGAGCGATTTGGAGACGGCGGAAAAATGGATCGACAAATCCCTCCATCTCGCGAGCTGAACGACAAATCGAAAATATGCCTGGAACGGTTTTTCCCGAAGCGGGAAAAACCGTTTTTTGGTTTCGCCAAAACTTGCGATTTCCCAACAATTTGTAATGTGATAAAACATATGTTACAGAAATAAAAAGAAAAAAGAGAGAGCA